>Ga0302188_10000449_pt1 | contig 34968 bp, 47 predicted proteins | sample II_Bog_E2_1_FD_198783 | JGI IMG/M metagenome (GOLD analysis project Ga0302188, IMG submission 198783) | Peat permafrost microbial communities from Stordalen Mire near Abisko, Sweden - II_Bog_E2_1 | ecosystem: Environmental > Terrestrial > Soil > Wetlands > Peat | place: Sweden: Abisko...
GTGCATGATCTGCTTAGTGCCACGCGGATCAAATGTCACGTAATAGTTAATGATATAGCTATTATCTTGCTCAACTGATCTCTCTTGCGAGGTCTGTGTAGCTAGCGGAAAATCAACCGCCTTACCTCCCACTAGGTAAACCATCCAGTAAATGGAAACACTTGACGCCGCTTATCACTAATAGTCTCAGTTTTACGCGAGTAAAGATCCATTTTGTTATTAGCTTGCATACTCTTAAGCGCATTAGCAGCCTTCAGCTGGAACGAAGTAGAGCATTCAAAGGAAAATGCATCGCATATATCTAACATTAGCTGATATTTTAAGCACAACAAGAACCCAGGAGGAAACCTGCACTCTAAGTCTTGATATAGTCCAATCTCAGCTAATCTTTGCTTTAAAACCAATTGAACGGGGAAATCTTGTTGAGGCAATGGCTGAACTACTAACTCCGTATATTCTGCAAATGGACGCATTAAATACTGAGCAGGATATGTCGCAACACCACGATAAAGTATAGATGCATACTCCGTCTCGGTCATCATTTCACACGCAAATACTAAGTTATTTCCATCGCCTGGGTTAATTTCGTAAGTGAACGATAGAATGTCGATCATTGGTTCAGTATTTACGTCATATTGATCGCCAATACCGAACTTATAACACTGCTGATTTGCAACAAAGTTGAAATTAATAACATTTTGATAAGGAGCAAGACTAGTATCAGATCCCCACATAAGGATAATGTCATTAAGCAACACCAATCCCTGGTTGATCATGTACGCCGGTACATTAGCATTTTCTTGCGGGATCATTCCGGTCTGTAAGAATGCGTCAGTAATCAATTGGATTGCAGTTTTCGACATGATTAAATCACTGTTTCGTCATCCACCATGGGCTCATGCGCGGATATTACACCTTCAACTGATTGCTCATCTTCCAGCTTAACTCTAGCTACTCTTTTTTTGCGAACTTTTGGCTCTTTCTGCTCTAATTCGTCTATTTCTTGTGATAACAACTCTCTTTTATCTGCCAACTTGGACATTTGATCGCCCCAATCAGCTATACACCTCAAAAATTCCGATGGATCATCCCTATATCCGCGCTTTAAATATTCATCTCGCTCATAGAAATCACAGATAATGTACTCTTCCCAACTTTTATAAAGTGCGTAATGCTGACCACTCTTCTTGGCCGAATCAGTCATCATGAGTAATGTAGGGTTAAAGATCATTTTTTATCCCCAGTCATCACAATTCGCTTCATCTTTGATGCTAAATCCGGTGCTTTATGCCCGCTATACTCAGGCTGACTATTCAATAATGAATTAAACGCCTTCGTCATACTCTTTTCCAACTCTTTACGATCTTTGCTCTTAACCTTGCTCATATTATCTCCAGTAAAAAGGGCAGAGCACGAATGCGCCCCACCCTAATCATAATATTAACCGATTTGACGAGTACAGTATTGACCAAAAACTTGCCAGCCGAAGAATACATCGAAACGCATGATGTCTTGATCGGTAACAGGGTTGTAGGAAACAGTACAACGAATCGAAATGTTGGTTTCTGGATCAGTAAATACTTTACAGTATGGTGCGCCCATCATGATTGGTGGTGGAACACACGCTAAAGTGAAAGCATCAGGGCTGTACGTGTAGTTATTAGACCACTGAGCAGCAGTGCCGGGTACAGTAATACCAACAGCAGATACGGCAGCGCTATCAGCAGCAGCAGTAGTAACGTTTTGGTAAGGACCACTAAGTACGATAGCAGGTAAGATGCTTACAGTAGCTAAACCGCTACCATCAGAGTTAACAACTTCTTGTACCACGAATTGAGCCAAGTTACCTGAACCAGTACCAACTTGTAAGCGGCTGATAGGGTTAAGGCCATAAACGTTAGCAAAGCTAATAACGTCACCAACATTCAATACGCCAGATTGGCTAGCGGTGAAGCCCTTAAGATTGATGGTCGATCCACTTTGTAGCGCGCCATTAACCAATGCAGTACCAGCAAATGTACCCGTGGTATGAATCGCTAAGTTCTGATCTTCAATGAGGTCATGACCTGCAACTTCACCTAGGCGAGCATATTGCGAAACATTTTCATTAAATGGTTTATTGAAGCTGTTTTGTAAGCTTGCGCGTAATGAACCGGCATCACCAGGATTGAACGTCATGTAGCGGCTATTAACTACGCCATATTTACGCTGGGTGGTAACACTTAAGTTGGGAGTGGCAAACGAGGTAATACCGGCACCAGCAGTACCAATGGTACGCCATACACGACTAGCAGCAGTTTGAGCACCAACAGCATCGATCTGATTGGCTAATTCTTGCGCTGCGCCTTCATAGATGTTGGTTTCTGGATCTTGTAGGAAACGTTGAACGTCAACCGATGTCAAAGCAATATCAACGTGCTTTTGATAGTTAATCGTTAAAGTATCTTGGTTTTCAATAATGCCCTGAACTTGTAGTTCGGCACCATTGTTGGACGTGAAATAAACTGGCTTACGAATACGTAAAGTATCACCAATTTTGAAGTCATTGCTTGCACCCCAAGGATTTACCCAATCACGGTTAGCAGTGTGGGCGAATGCTAAGCTATTGACGGTACGGGCTAATACGTTTTTGCCGATGAAATCGACGACTTTAAAATTATTTGCAGTAGACATGATGCGGGTCTCTAAGTTGAGTTTGCCGCATCACCTCCGGGATAGGAAAGGGTCAGCGGCGCGTTTTTAAGCGTTCTTTTAACTGACTTATAGACATCTCTTCAAAGCTCTTCGTCTTAACGCTAGCCGCCCCTGTACCTGCTAATTTCCCTGCGGAACTAATAGGTTTAGGTGCTGCGCTAACTGTACGTGGCTTAACTGTCATCTCTTCCATAGCCTCCAATTTGCCAATTTCTTTCATCACATTTGCTGGTTTCATCGATGTAAGCTCACGCAAGTACTCGGGATGCTTGCCTAACTTATATACAATGTCAGTGCCATACTCAGACTCCATTAAAGCCTCGACAATCCAAGGATGAGCCTTTTCTAACGACTCTTGCTCTGGACTGATGACGACTGCCTCAAAGTCTTTATACTTAGCACGTGCAGCCGGCAACTTAGTCGTTAAGTAATCATCTTTAATCTGATTAACGTAAGCAGTCTTACTCGACTCTTGTCTATGGTGAGATGTAACCGCGTTAATGACCTGATTCTTAAGGTTATTAAACTTATACATATCCTCCATATATAAAGGAGTATTACCCTCGTAATCAGCAGCTCTGGGCATCTCAACGCGTTGCTTAGTATCAGGTCTTATTAGCCAGGTATCACCAACTATCTCTGGGATATTAGCTGGCACTGGTGCCTGATAACTTTCTAACTTCGCCTTGAGTACCCGATTCTCCTCATCAACTGACTTGCGCTGAGCGACTAACTTATTAATACGCTTTTGCACTGCATCTTGTTGCTCAGGATCTAGCTTCTTATCGACTTTCTTAACGACTTCTAAAATTGGCTCTTCTTCGACAACTTCTGATTCTTCAATTAAGTCATCCTCTAAAGCTTCCTCTATCTCTTCAATAGCTTCGACTTCATCGGCAAGGGCTTCTTGATCATCTACATCGTCAGGTTCGACACTATTAATAGTAGGTTTTTGGATCTCAGCTTTGAGTGCTTGAAAAGCCGCATCACTGGTGTCTGTATTGCCAACCGTAATTGATGCCAATTTCTTTGATAAATCTGCCATTTTCTATCCCGTGTTTTAAAAAATGATGTGACACGTTCACACTATATAAATAAGTAAGTTGCTACCCGCATTTATAGTGATTGCGTACACTGTATGTGCTTAAATTTACAGCAAAATATAACAACTTTCAACGTTATGCTCCACTTTACCCATTATTATGACCACTATTTAGTACTTTCACTCCACTTGACTACTAAAATGCCCTAAAAATCGACACTTTCACTCCACTTACTCACAGTTTATCTAACTGGTTAAACGTCCTGCGTTACTCACAGCCTTATCAACAACAGATAAATATTAATGTGACAATATCTTGCCTATCTGTAATCTATATCCTTAAACTAATGTATTTATTACAATTACTTGTTATTTCTCATCATTATTAACAACTATTAACACTTTGTAACAACTCTTGACATCTTTAAACAACTTACCTATAATTACTCCAACAAATGCAGTAAATTAACTTAACGCAAACATACTGAGATAATTATTATGCCAACTACTCCTCCGTATTACCTAGTCACCCCATGCCCCACATCTGACGATTACTACAAGCTCAAAGCCGCACAAAATATCAATGATCTAAAGTCCTCAATAGCATTGATGCATAAGATGATTAAAAAGGCCGTAAAGGATGGTCTAAATGGCCACTACTGCCTTTATTTTATCCATAACAACATCAATGATTTAATTATTAAACAAAAAATAGGGTAACGAGAATACAAAATGGACAGTGAAGATGAATTGCTATTAGATATGGCATATAGAGAAATAAACTGGTGTAAGGCTTTTAAACTTGATATTGAAATGAACAAAGATAAATATTTAAACATACCTGAATCTGACAAACTGAAATTAATTGGACACACTGATGAAATACAAAATACTGTTAAAAATTCGAGCTATAAATAACTTTCATGATAAATATTTTAACCATATTTGTTTGATTATCTGGATTGGAATAATTGCTGTTGCATCAACATACGTGAGTTTTTAAATGAGAGTAATAATTAAAAGATTAATTGCATTAATAGCCATGTTTATCTGGCCATTCCTAATGATCGCAGGAATTATATTAATAATACCCGTGTACTTATATGCTGTAACAATAGAATTAATGGACTTATTTTATCCCGATAAAAAGAAACCCAATAATTATAAGTTTGAAGATCACGACGACTACTACAATAGATTTTAAATTAAGGAATAGAGATGGCACGCGGACTAAATAAAGCAATTCTTATTGGAAATGTTGGCAATATGAATGAACTTAAAACATTCAACAATGATGGAAAGGTATTAGAGATTTCATTGGCAACATCATCAGGATATAAAGACAAGACAAGTGGTGAAGTAACGTACAAAACAGAGTGGCATAACATTGTATTTAATAACCACCTAGCATCAATTGCCAACTCATACCTATCAAAAGGTGCCAGCATTTACGTGGAAGGATCCCTCAGAACGACTGAATGGACCGATAAAGCCGGAATTAAGCGTAAAACCACGAAGATTATCGCTACTGACCTTAATATCCTCAGTAAAAAAGATGATAACGCAGTAACTGTAGATAGAACCACTACGAATGAACGTAGCCAATTAGAATTTGAAGACGACTTACCATTTTAAGGGCTTATCATGAACTTATTTGAAATAGCATCGGAATATAAAGCAGACTTTGACAGCTTAATGTCTATGGATGATCTCCCAGAAGATGTACTAAAAGACACATTAGAGGGCCTTGTAGGATCTTTTGAAGATAAGGCTATCAACACAGCGTCTTACATTAATAACCTTCTTGCTGAGGCTGATGCTGTTAAGCAAGCCAAGTTATCCATGGCTGCTAGACAATCAAGACTAGAAAAGATGGCTGCTCGTATTAGTGACTATCTTTTAGATGCCATGAAGGTCGCAGATGTTAAATTAATCAAGAAGTCACCATTATTCGAAATTAAAACAGCTCTTAACCCTATTTCAGTCGAAATATATGACGATTCCCTACTAGATCCTAAGTTTATTCGAGAAACTGTCAGTATTTCACCGGATAAATTGGCTATTAAACAGGCCCTATTGCTAAATCCAAGTGAAGAAATAGCCGGCGCTCGTCTTAAACAAGATTATCGATTAGTAATTAAATAAGGATTTACCATGAGCTATAACAGAGAAAAGATGGAAGCTGCGATGAATTTAGCCCTAAAGTCAATCTATGATCGTCATAACCCACCAATCGCTGACATTATTGAGTCGATATTTACCGCACTTATCTCATCTGTTAATCATTTTATTGAAGACGAAGACAAAAATGATTTAGTAAGGCAACTATGCGATGGTTTAAAAGAGCATTGTAGTATTACAATTAATTAAGGAAATAAAATGATTGAAGAACTTGACTTAAAATCAGTTTCTGAAATAAAAGAAAAGACTGCTGAAGTGTTGAAATTATTTATGGGATTTGATTTAGATCCAATGTCTGTTTTAGTTGTATTACAAACAGTATCATCAGGCATTGTTTTTGGATTAACAAAAGGCGATCTAGAAAAATCTTGTGAACTTTTTAATTTAATGAGTAAAAGTTGTTGCGAATCTGCTGAAGAGATGTGGGACAAAATGAACGAGAAATCACAAACTTTACATTAATTAAACGGAGATTGTATGGACACAGTTAACGCATTATCGCTTCAATACTATAAAACTCGTAGTGGTCACACGTGCAGAACCCTTAAGAATGTGTGTCATGCAAAATTAAAGAAAGTTCAATGTGTATTTATTACGAATGCAGGAAAGAATGGTGATGTGTTTTTTGTGAATCCAGATGGGTCACATATGCATGGCAATAAAGACTACGATTTAGTTCAAGTATTAACGATTAAAGATTTAATGAATCAAGACATTGTACCGACTAAAGATTATAGGAAAATGACGTCATGCCAGCAATAATTTACAACAATATAAATATGGAAAGTAAATGTATTGAGCTTCAATACACTGTAGACATTCTAAGATCGCGAATCAAGAATCTTGAACAGGTAGTAGAAGAATTGAAATGTCATGCTGATAATTTACAATTTAACTTAAATAGAAGTAAAGCTTGCATACTGGAGATGATATGAATATTTGGCAAAATATTATTGAACTTAGGGCGCATTGTGTCATGCTAATGACAGAACTAAAGAAATATAACCCTGTGAAACTTGAAATAGGAAAAAAGTATCTTTGTAAAAATGGAAGAAAAGTATTAATAACGGAGAGTTACAATGAAGACTGGGGTGATAAAAAATTAGCATTTATAGGGTATTTATACACGGATATTGAAGCCCCAATTGATAATATATCATCACCTCAATATTATATTGATGGAAAAGAGATGATGTATGGTTGCGAAAGTTATGATCTAATCAAAGAAATAACAGGAGAAGACAATGTTTAACTTTTTATTTTACTGTTCATGCATATTAATATTTTTAAAAGGATTTAACATAATAGATATTAGTTGGGGAGTTGCGAGTATACCACTAGCAATATCTATAGCACTTGTGATAATTATTTGGTCAATACTTGGATTAATGAAATTGTCAGACCTTAAAAGTAAAATGGTTGACAAGTACAAGTGAAGATAACGTTTCCTTGGTATTTACCATCATTTATCCTGATGATGCTTAAATTATTGAAGATAATTGATATTTCTTGGCTGATGGTAGCCATGCCAGTGCTATTTGTAATAGTAGTAACTATTACCATTTTGTTAGTTGCTTTCCTAATCGGCTTACTCTTCTATTTTTTCGATTTCTAATCCTAACAGCCCTACTCACCACTAGGGCTTCTTGTCTAAAATAATCGTCAATTTCTAGATATATCAAATACTTCAATGCGTGCACCAAATTAAGCTTTTATACTTCACCCCTATACAATCGCATAGGGGTGGTAAGATAGCGCATCTCTTGATAGCTTAAATTAGACGAAAACGTCATCCCAAGGGTTATTTTCTACAAGAATTGGTGAATTGCAAGATTTAAGATCATTTTTAGCCGCTTTCTGCTCATGTAGATCGGATACTTTTTTCGTCATGAGCTCAGCTGCCTTAACACTCTTCTCAAACTCAGGTGATGTGTAAATTGAAGAGGGCTTTGGCATGATATCTACCCAAGCGTCAGAATCTGCATTGTAATTGCGCAGCTCTTCCTCGAACCAGTGCTCTTGCCTTTTCATATTGCCAGTGAATTTAAGTGGATTTGATACGACAGAGTGAAGAAAAGAGATTGATTCAGCCTCTTGACCACGCCTAAGATGCTTAAAGTGCTGAGAACACAGCCAGGTAGATTCGAATTGAACTGACACAGCAATTGGGCATTGTCTACCTTCATGGGAAAAGCTGCAGGTCATATCTGATAGGGGTATTCCAACTTTAACTTGATTGTCTTGCTGATCTTTCATTAGAAATTCCTTTTCTTTGCGTTTGATTAATTAACTTCTGCCTTTCAACGGCCTTGTCTACTTCCATTTGATTCTGATAGGCAATATAGCTGTCAATGAAATAATTTCTGCTGTGGGCCCAGTCTGAGGCTCCATACATGCCCAATTCTTTACCGCCCATGGCCTTAACAACCCTTGCAGTGATAGGATCTCTGAATGACATGCCATTGCTAGCGTGTTTAGATTGCGCCATCACATGGCCCCACTGAATGACCGCGTTATCTCTGGGGTCGCCATTGATTATTTTGATAATATCACTAATTTTTGGACAAAATGTCCCATTGTTCCTCATGTGATGCTTAAACGATATTTCGATGTCGTCTATTGATTCACACTCCAAGCCCTCCCACCACATTGCAGCCACCCCCTTCGATATTGTCTTGTCGTAATATTCATGAACCATCGTCAATATGATCCCAAATCGCTCTAAATCCACATTTCTCATATTCTATCCTTGTACAATAAATGATCGACCACGCCTTACATTGAGCTTAACTCCGCGCTCTTTTCCTGCATCCACTCAAGGATCATGTTAGCGTTTGATTGCCCTTTTGCCGTCAAGCTACTCTTGGGCTGGTTAATTAATGCGATGAACTTGTCAACATTAACCGCATTTCGGCAAATAAGCTCAATATCGTTATATCGCGTGTTTCTGTCATTGATGCCCATGTGGTGATCTGACAACTTGCATCCATCAATCGCCATTTTAAGCTGATCAACCATGTAACCATCTTTCAGCCTAGCCTCAATTGCCAATCTCCTCTTAGCATCCATGATTGACCTAGGGCTAACCATTACATCTTGCCAATGCTTAAAGATTATTTGGGCAAATGAAACTTTCGATGGCGCCATCACAGCGGTCGAGTCTTTAGCTCGACAAACAGGTTTTGACAGATGATCTTCATTGTCATCCCAAGGGTAATTGTCATTTTCTAATAGAGCCTTAGTTTTTTTGCTCGACAATGTTGTTGACTTAGATTTTGATGTAGATTTTTCTTTTTCTTCTTTTGAATCTGATTGTTTATCTTGTTTTAAGTGTTGGTATTTATCTATATCTTTATCTATATCTATATCTTTATCTATATAGCCATCGCTAAGCATTGCTTGAGCATTGCTTAAGCAATGCTTGGAGTATGCTTCGACTATGCTTGGACTATTCTCTAAGCATGCTTCGACTATGCTTGTACTATAGTCTGAGCATTCATTAAGCATTGCTTGAGCATTACTCTGACTATCATCTTCAGCACTCCATCTTGCTCTAGCCCCTTTCTTTCCTCGTTCTACGTTTTTAGCGCATGATTCCTTGGCTCTTGCTAGGTCTCGCTCAATCCTTTTATGGTAAAGCTTGCCATCTTTAGCTATGAAAAATGATCTGATCATGACTTTCATATCATTCCACTCTTCAATATTTTGCCCAATGATCCTAGATAAGATTTTGTCATCGTCAGGTAGAGGTCCATTTGTCCAATAATCAAATATCAAAAGAAGGTAAGCCGCATGCTCTTGCCAAACTAATCTAGTAGTTCCACTTAAGTAAGCGCCAATATCAAGAGGTATCCAAATGTTAATTTTACTTGCCATAATTAATCCCTAACTTGTCTTGAAGCCCATGCAAGGAAAGCATTTTCATCAATGAAAATACGGCCGCCTATCTTTTTAAAGAATGAAATTGCACCTTGCTTATCTCCTTTATCTGCTATGGCTCTGATATTTCTTATCCCATTCAGACTTGGCCATGAGTGGTGTTTTTCCCAATCAGTCATCAAAATATAATTATTTCCGTCAATCTTCATACTTGCCCCCATTAAGTTACATTAAATTAAATACATCGGAGCGCATTGTAATTTAATTATATTTACAATTCAATTGTTATTATTGTGATTTAATCTTACATATTTGTAATCCATTATCTTAACTTATTGTATTTACTTAGAATCATTAAAATAAATAAGGAAAAGTGTTAAAAGATGTTACATTTAGTTAAAAATAGTGTAAAGTATGTACATGAATTCAACTTGAAAATTGACTGAGAAATGGAGGTTGAGCAGTAATGTTGCCCGATATCTATACCTTTATGTGCGACATGCCGATAGTTGCAAAGGCTAGAGCAAGATCCACAGTTGAGAAGTCTTCCACTGCTACCAATGGATTTTCAATACGCCACTACACTCCAGTAAAGACGGCAAATTTCGAGGAAGAGTTGGCATTGAGAGTATCTAGATGGCTAAGAATGCACGAGCTGCCTATAGCGCCTAAGGTCGCCTTAGAAGTATGGCTAGAGTTTCACCATAAGAGGCCGGCTAACAATAAGTTAAAGCATAAGGTTACCAAGCCAGATTGTGACAACATTGCTAAGTCAGTGCTTGATGCTCTTAATGAGGTCCTCTATCACGATGACAGCTATGTAACGGATTTACACGTATTAAAAAGATTCAACGATGTGCCGAAGGATAGAATTAAAATTTCATTTCAATACAGGGAAAAGGTCGACTGATGATTACACAAGATGAGCTGAAAGATAATCTTAAATATAACCCAGAGACTGGTAAGTTTATCTGGTTAAAAACAAAGATTGGTGGTGGTGCAGTAAAGGGTAAGATTGCCGGCACTAAGTATAACGGTGAAATTAGGATTGGCATTAATAGAAGACCATACCTAGCTCACAGACTGGCATGGCTATATGTGCATGGGTATTGGCCTAACACAATGTTACATATTAATTTAGATAGACATGACAATAGACTTGTAAATTTAAAAGAAACGGACAAGAAAATAAACGCAAGAATTAAATATTAAATAACCGGAGATTGATAATGTTAATTTATAAGAAAACTGGAGCATAAAATGAGTGCAGTAATAGAACATGAAGATGTGAAGAAAGAAATCTCTTATACTAATGACCAAATAGATTTAATAAAGTCTGTGTATTGCTCTGGAGCTACAGATCAAGAATTTCAACTTTTCTTAGCGATTGCGGAAAAGAAAGGCTTAAGCATATTAGACAATCAGATATATAGCATACAGCGTGGGAACAAAAGAACCATTCAAACCTCTATTGATGGATTTAGATTAATAGCTTCAAGAACTGGAAGATTGATCGGAAACAGTGACGCGACCTTTGTTGAGAAGGATGGGAAAATAATATCAGCTTCTGTAACTATTAAAATGCTAGTTGGTTCTCATGTTGCTGAATTTACCGCTACTGCTTACATGGATGAATACATGCAAGTATTTAATGGTAAACCTGGTGGGTTATGGGCTAGGCTACCTCGTGCTATGTTAAGCAAGTGCGCTGAGGCATTAGCACTTAGGAAAGCCGCACCTAATGAGCTAAGCGGCCTTTACACCGCAGATGAGTTGTCTCAGGCAGACTCAACCAGTACTAAGCAAGAATCATCCTACAAGCCTAAAAAAGTAGATCCATCCCCTAATACTGAAATACTCGAAGCTGCCTTTGATGTATTGGATGCTACGCAAACATTATTGGACAACGCGAAGATCATTGCTGGCAGTGGTCAAGTAGCTTTGCGTGAATGGTATAGCTGCCTAGATAAAAATCAAAAGAATCTAATTAAAGATCGCATGCAGCCTATCGCTGAATTAGCCAAAGAATTCGATGCTAAAGAGGACATCTCTAATGTTGACGCAGCTTAGTCCTTACATTCCCGTGGTATTTCAGTCTAAGCCAGGAATATGGAATAAAGGCGTAGCCATAGCAATTCTTGATTATTCACAGGAGCACGACCTTCTGTGGGTGATTGCTGAGGATAAGACGGGTGAAGTCTGGACTCTGAATAACAAGCTAATAAAGTTGCAGCAGAATATAACAATGGGGAGGGTATTATGACAATTAAACAGAAAGATATATCCGAAATAACCATAACTCATGACGGTAGGATGACGCTATCTAATGCTGCTAAGTATATTGACTGCTCGGCTCATTCACTACGTCTATATATGTCCCTAGGCATAGCACCGGCTTACTTTTCTATCGTCAATAAAGTGTATTTTTATAAAAAAGACATCGACGAATGGTTGGAGTTACAAAAAATTTCACCTGCATTTGCTAAAAGCAGAATAGCATCGCAGAAGAAGAAAGGACAATAATTAATGAATGACTGGGAAGAGCAAATGTTTGATGTAAAGCGTAAAGGAAACTGCAGTGAGTGCGTAAAAAGAGAAGAAAACCCCAAATCTGTATTATCAGTAACAGGCGGATGTTATACGTGCGATATTTTCCTAAGAGAAGACTTTATCAATAAATTTGCAGATAGAGATCAAAAAGGCGTTAAATTTGATGATAATAAGCCATCTTTTGCTTGTTTGCCGCCTGCTGGATTGAATGAACTTGGAAAGATAGAAGCTCTTGGCAAGAAAAAGTACGGCCCAAATAATTATCGCAATGGATTAACGTCTAGTCGGTTCATAGATGCCATTTTCAGGCACTCTATCGAATTTATGGACGGCAAAGACCATGATGCTATTGATGGCAACTCGCACCTTGCTAGCATAGCTTGGAACGCTCTTGCATGCCTGCAGGCAATAGAAGATCACCCAGAACTTGATGACAGGTATAGAAAATGAAGCATAAAAAAGTAACTCAGAAACTGCTTAAGGAAAACCTGAACTATTGCCCTGAATCAGGGTTATTTACCTGGATAACTTCACGTCAGAAAGTAAAATTCGGGAAAATTGCAGGGTCCATAACTAAGAATGGCTATGTGGTAATAGGATTAGGTGGAATGTCTCACTATGCACACAGACTTGTTTTTTTGTACATGAATGGTAGATGGCCTCAACATAGAATTGACCATGAGAACTCCTTAAGAAATGATAATAGGCTTGATAATCTCAAAAAGAGCTATAGGATTCCAAATAAATCTATAACAGGGAAATAAGATGCACTCTGCTAAATTGATCGCAATATCGAAGACATTAGGTGACTTAGAACACTTAACGCCAGAGGAATTTATAGTTTACACCGCCAGGGTGTCATCACCTGCTAACCAGGGTAATTTAGATACTTCAGTTAAATTGCTCAAGTATCTTATTACTCATGGACACTTCTCGCCCTTGCAGATGGTTACCGCAACCCTTGAGATAAGCACCACTAGAGCTATAAGTAGGCAGTTATTGCGTCATAGGAGCCTAAATTTCCAAGAATATAGCGGAAGATACGCCGAAATGAACTCCGAAATGGTCGAGCAAGAGTGCAGATTGCAAGATCCAAAAAATCGTCAGAATAGCGTTATTACTTACGATGAGGACCATTGCGAAAATTGGGACGAAATACAATATGACGTGTGGAATACTGCCATTGAATCCTATCAAGATGCTATTTTAAGGGGAATTGCCAAAGAAGTAGCTAGGTCACTACTTCCGGAAGGCTTGACGGCTAGTACTCTTTATGTCACCGGAACTATTAGAGACCTAGTGTTTTACATGAAAGCTAGAATAGGCAATGGCACTCAAAAAGAACACGAATTATTAGCAAGATCAATGGCAAGTGAACTAAGGGAGTACTTCCCAAATACTTTACAAGCCATGAATATCTAACTTGGTTCAGTGTCTTTTTTAAGCAATAAACTTCCACTAGCAGATGTAAACAATATTGCCAGCCCGGATGCAAAAGTAGTCGGGCTGAACTCTTGATAATCTAATAGTTGAAGTATCAAATAGGCAACAAAAGACATAAAGAAACAAATTCGAATAATATCTGCTGTCTTGTTGTCAGATGTTGTCAAAGCACTCTTTATAAATTCCATCATGGGTAGTAAGTCGGTAATAATTCCTTACAAGCCGCCTGTGACTTCACTCCTCTTCCGGAAAATAACAACATTTCACCAATTCTTCTTTCCTGCAAGTCTTCTACTGGATGCCTTTCAGCATTACACCATGGTAAAAAGTCATGAGAATTACCATATCCGTCAATATTAAGATTCTTTAGCAGTGTTGACCCAGATAATGCACCAATGCCTAAATTATAGGCAAATGATATTAATGCGCAGTATTGGCAGTCATCTAAATCGTAATCGACTAGATTGCTAATCTCATCGTATAAAGTACTAATCTTATTTTCTAAATCTAAATTAGCTTGCTGCTGAGTCCAAGTAGAACCTTTGATAATATTATAACCCGTACTGCCATAACCAATAGTCCACGGAGCATCACCACTAACAGGATCCGGATAAGCCTCTAACTTGCATCCTTCCCACTGTTGCAGCATTAATGTCGCATTCGTTAAATCGGTCATAAATCAAGCTCAATTGTCTAAATAATATATAATATTAACTTAATTTTAAGAGGATAATTCAAGTTATGGACAGAAAAAAAGTTAAAAATGAAATAATTGATGAGATTGACGCTGAATTTATAGCAAATGAAACATTTGGCGAGACTATTGCTGACAAAGTTGCTGAAATTGGTGGTAGCTGGTCATTTATTATATTTTTCTTTGCCGTGATGATTGGCTGGTGCGCTCTTAATTCTTTCGAGATTTTTGTTCATCCGATAGATCCCTTCCCTTATTCATTTCTCAACCTATTTCTGAGCTGTGTTGCTGCCATACAATGCCCGATAATTATGATGTCAAATAATAGATCGAGCGAACGAGATAGGATTAAAGCCAATTTAGACTTAACCATAGACTCAAAAAATGAAATAGAAATAAAGAAATTACATGATAAGGTAGATCATCTAATAAAAAGAACCTCTGAGTGATCGGTCAACAATTCATTACTGGATGAATATAAAATGGCGAAGAAGATTAGCAACGCAACTGAGAAGATTCTGTCCGAGTCTCCCATTAACTCGAAAAAAGCGAATGAAGAGCAGATGACGGCGCTTGCCCACGCATGCTGGAAGTACCGACTTCAAGGGTTTTCATACGTTGAAATAGGTGTAATGCTTGGATTCTCCACTGCAATGGTGAAAAATTACATTAAATCACTTAATGCTGAATATCAGATGGAGATCTGGGAAGATGTTGATTCTTTTCGCCAAGATCTAGCACTTAAGTTATTTTATATTGCTAACGAGACTTCAAAGCAATGGGAAAATGCCAAGAGCGACTTTACGGTATCCCCCGCTCATGTTGCATACCTAAAAAATACACGCGATGCCATTAAAGATCTTCGTGACTTGATGGGCCTAGACGCTCCTAAGCGCACAGAAGTTGAAGTTAGCACTGGCGCTGTACCTTACACGATTACAGTTAATCTTGATGGGTCCACTAAATAATGGCTAGCCCAATATCATATACGCCAACACCTACCGGCCTTAAATTTCATCTTGACCCTAATCGTGTTCGACTGCTTATTGGTCCTGTTGGCTGCGGAAAATCTGTTGCTGCTTGCTTCGAACTATTCAGACTGATGGCTTCTCAAGATCCTTCACCTGACGGATTTAGACGTACAAGAATGATCATTACTCGTGAGTCATACCCAATGATCACGACTACTACATTGCGTACGTGGAAGCAGCTTTTCCCGTGCCCTGAGACAGGACGAATTGTTCATGGCTCACCCATAGTCCATTATTTCGAATTTGGAGACATCAAAGCTGAAGTGGTGTTTATGTCCATCGAAAATGATGATGACATTAAAAAGCTAATGTCTCTAGAGAGTACGTTTATTTGGATGAATGAAGCTAGATTTTCCATGCTAGACATTCTTCATCATGCCGTAGGCCGTACTGGACGTTACCCATCTAAAGAGTTTGATGGTGTTAAGGCTACGCGGAGTGGTGTTATTTTAGACACTAACCCACCTGACAATGATCACTGGCTATATGACCAATTCGAAATTAAAAAGCCCAATAATTACTCCGTTCATCACTACCCACCAGCATTAATTGGGCATAAAGATGATGTTAATGGTTTAACTTGGACAATTAATCCAGATGCCGAGAATATTGCTAATTTAGGCGAAGGCGCTGATTATTACTTAAAGCAAGTTAACGGCCCAAGTGAAGAATGGATTCGAGTTTATCTTTGTGGTGAATGGGGAAGTACCATTGATGGTCGACCTGTCTACCCTGAATATTCCGATTCCGTTCACTTTGCACCAATGCTAAAGCCAGTTGCAAATATACCTATTATCTTAGGGTGGGATTTTGGACTTACTCCTTGCTGTGTAATCTCTCAGTTATTGCCTAATGGTCAATTAATAATCCTAGAGGAGATAGTAACGTCTTATATGGGTATTACCTCATTTATTGTTAATTGTGTAAATCCAATCCTATCTAGTAGATACGGTGACTTTGAAATCGAAGTATCTGTTGGTGATCCTGCTGGCTCAGCTGATATGGGCGGCAAGCTAAATGAGCGTCAGACCTGCTTCACCATCCTTAAAGATCATGGGATCAATACAATACCGGCTAAGACTAATGCGTTCTTACCACGACGAGAATCTGTTGCCAGAAGATTAACAACAATGATTGATGGTGATCCTAGTATTAAAATAGGCCCATTAGCGCCCATGATTAGAAAAGGGTTAAAGGGAGCTTATCATTACGAAAAAGTTAACATAGCCGTAGGTAAAGGCGAAACAAAGTACAAAGAAATGCCGGATAAAGACCAATATTCACACTCGCAAGATGCTCTACAATACATTACTTTGCAATTTGATAGTTTCAAAGCGCCAAACTCGTCTCGTACCAACGAGCACTTAATGAATCAACTAGGGTATAACACCCCGCCACGGAGATATTAAAATGCCAAAAACAAGTTATTTACTTGGCCAAGCTGTATCAGATGAAAAGCCAGATCGTGATTTAGATGACGATCAATTTATTTCTAGGTCCATTGAGCGCGTTAACGAATGGTTCGCGTACTTCAACATGAATATTGAAAACGCTAAAGAGGATATTTACTTTGCCGTCATTAATCAGTGGGATCAAAATTTATATCAAGAGCGAGTTCAAGAAGGCAAAGCTTGCCTGCAAATTAATTATATCTATGCCCTTATTGCCAGCTTAGTCGGCCAATATCGTAAGCAAACCCCAGAATTTAAGGTATACACGACGACCGATGAAAGCAACCCAAATGCTGAAGTAAGCCAGCCACAGATTGATCTATACGATGGACTAATGAGACAAATATTTTTTGACAATAAGTCAGAAATTGTATTTCAACAAGCCGGTGAAAGCGCGTTATTACGTGGATTTGGCGCCATTGCTGTTCATGTTGAGTATGAATCGGACATGTCCTTTAATCAAGTGCCAAAATTTAGGGCAATTGATGATCCTTTAACATGTTTTTGGGATTCCACAGCTAAAGAAGCAACTAAATCAGATAGTAAGTTTTGCGGTGAGATGATTACTTACACAATCCAGGAGTTTAACGATAAATTTCCAGATAGAAAGAAAGATTTTGCAGACGAAATGCCCTCTTCATTCCCTTCGACTCAGCTAAATAGAGAATCTGATAGCTTTTGGCGCTCTGAAGAATGGGTTAGAGTAGCAAACATGTATGTGAAAGAAGCTTACCCTATGCAGATTGCCCTTTTAAGCGATGGCAGATCACTAGAAATATCTGAGGCTAGAGAAGAGGTTAAGCTGCATCAAGAAATGATCTCTCGCGTTAAGAGCAAAGAGAAGAAGTTAAAGAAGACAATGACCTCTTTAGGCTTCGGAATTAATGATAATTCTTTTTTAGATACTCATGAAGCACTAGAAATTGTCGATACTAGAGATACCATCGACTACAAGATAATGAATTACATCATGTCTGAGGATGAGATCTTAGAAGAGGCTGTATGGCCTAGTAAAATAATGCCAATTATCTTTGTAGATGGCCATAGTCAATTTATTGAAGGCAAGCAATTCACCAAGTCTTATCACCGAACAGCTAAAGATGCGCAGAAAATAGTTAATTACACGGCGTCCGAAGCTATTGAGAACTTGATGAATTCTCATAAAGAACAGTGGATCGGAACACCTGAAAACTTCAAGGGTTACGAAGCAATGTGGAGAAATCCTTCATTAGCTAAAGGCGCTCTCGTAGCCAATAGAGATCAAGGAATCATGCCGGAGCAGGTGGCACCCCCTCAAATATCACCTAACTTTATGCAATTGTTTCAGCAATCCACGCAAGATATTAAAAACACATTAGGTTATTTTGAGGCAAATACTGGCGAACAAGGTAATGAAAAGTCAGGTGTTGCTATCAATAACCGAGCTAAACAAGGATCAATGGCTAGTTTTGTGTACTTTGATAACTGGGGCAGAGCTATTGAGCAGACCGCAAAGTGTGTAATGTCATTAATTCCGTCTCTTTATGATAGTACACGTAATATAACAGTTAGAAAGGCATCTGGTGATCAAAGCATCGTCAATATCAACAAGCCCAAAGGTGATGACTACGAAAATGATCTAACAAAAGGTAATTATGGAATTGAAGTTACTGTTGGCAGCAACTATGAAATTCAGAAGCAAGAAAATATGGACTCTCTTAAAGACCTTATGGCCACTCTTGCTCCAAGTAATCCTATGCTTGTTGGCGCACTGGCTGATCTTTATGCTGCTAATACTGATCTTGAAAATACGACTCAAATTGTAGATCGTATACGACAAGTTATTCTTGGTAAAAATCCTGCTGATATTCTGCGTGAAGAGATGGATATGCCGGAAGAACCTAAAAAACCTAATCCTGAAGATCAGATGATGCAGATAGAAATGCAACTTAAACAAGGTGACCTACAGTTGAAACAAGGAGAGCTGCAATTAAAGGCCGGAGATCAAGACTTGAAGAAAATTGAGCTTCAATTACAGCAACAAGAGATTGAATTAAAGAAAATATTAGCTAAAAATGAACATGAGAAAAATGTTATTGCAGCCGATAAGAACAATGTAGAAAGAGAAAAGGCCGATTTATCTCTGCAAGAAATAAAGGCAACTACTGACGCTGAACGATATCATAGTGATGCTAATATTGAAGTCGAGGGAATGAAACTTGCTGGAAATATGCATAAATCTATACTAGATGCACATGGTAAAACTGCTGAAATCCATAAAACCCATCTTCAAGGTCTACATGATTTCCGCAATAATCATCCATCGGTAATAGTAGAGGATTAATTGATATAATAGGTTGTCAGTTCTGAAAAGACGCAAGTTTTGCCATTCCAGTTTGGCATAAGCTGACAATTATATAGATATCAATATTAAGTTGTTATATAATTATACCGTCAGTGGAGGAGTCCATAATATCGACCATTCCTAGCGGTTGTCGATGCTGACACTCACTCACCTATAGCTAGGACTAAAAATGATCACACAATCTGAATTGAAAGAAAAATTAGAATATAATCCTGAGACAGGTAATTTTACGTGGAAGTCTACCAGTCATAAAGCTAAAATAGGATCGATTTCCGGTACTAAAACAGCTGCAGGATATAGAACAATAGGTTTGAAAGATAAACAGTAAACAGTATTTAGCACACAGATTGGCTTGGATATATATGTACAATGATTTATCCCCGCAAACGATTGATCATATTAATTTAATTTTAGATGATAATAGGATCTCTAATTTAAGAGCAGTAACAGGATCTGATAATATAATAAAACAACGTATTAGATGTGATAACAAGACAAGATCTAAGGGAATTTATCAAACAAAATACAATAAAAAATGGTGTGCAGCAGCTTGCTTGAATGGAAAGAGATATTTTTTAGGAAGTTTTTTATACGAAAGAAGAAGCTGTAAATTCTTATGATAATTTCGCGAAAAATAATCATGATGAATTTTATAAATGTAAATAAAGTTAAACCCCGGCTTGCTATTGAGGAAGACCCCCGGGGTTTAAATAATACTATTTGCGAACTTTTGGTAATTTATCACCGATTTCATAGCACATATTTCCGCCCATCGGGATTTTTACATCACGCATAGACATGCCATTCATCGATTCACCACTAACTGGTGTTCCCTTGGTTGATTTCATTGCATCACTCATGCCTTCACGGCCACCTTTTGATGATGCCATTTCTTTTGGTGCTTTCATTCTCATTGAATCTCTTGAGCCATCTTGAGCTTTATACGGAACTGATCCCATAACTTTCACCTTGTTAGTTAATGTCATTATTGACAATAATAATGTTAACACTCTATAATTACTTTATACAAACGGTCTGTCAATCTCCGATTTTGTACTGCCCACAACGAATTAAAGAGCCGCTGTGGGTTTTTTTTGCCTAAAAGTATTACTTTTTCTTAAACGATTTAAGTGTCTCAGCTAAAGCAACTTCCTTTCTAATCTTAGGCGATTTGGATTTCTCACCCTTTTCAAGTTTCTTTTCTGGTATCTTCTTGCCTTCTGGAACTTTAAGAGCCTTATGCAGAGCTCCTTTATCCTTGGTAGCATCAGCTATCCACATTTTCTTGTCAGCCATTATTAAGCCCTAATAAATATAACAATCTCGCCCAGATCCCATCTAGCTTTGGTTCCGAACTAATTACTTTCCCAAATCGTTCACTATTTCTGATACTGGCTCCGCTACAGCTTCTATAGCTGCTAATGCTGGCGTAATAACTGGGGCTTCAGCAACGGCAACAGCCTCAATTACTGGAGCAATATCATCAATAATTGGCGCAGCAGCAGCAGGAGCGATTGATTTAACACCAGCAATAACAGTATTAACCAATGAAATGGCGTCTAGACCCTTAGCTTGTAGCGCAATATGACATACAGCAGATAATGCACTTTCTAATTCTTCACTTAATGTTAAAAAACTCATTTTTACTCTCCAGTTTTGAAAATAATATTATACAATTTTATTAAGAATATTTAACTACAATACTCAGTCACTATAACTATACCAGGTGCTCCAGATGCGGCAGTGCCATTTTGCGTTCCAGATGCTCCACCACCATAGCTTTTTCCTGCATTTCCTGCCGACCCTGATGCTGCGCCTTTGCAAGATAATCCATAAAAAGAAGCGCCACCAAATCCAGATCCTTGACCATTTGTTGTAAATTGACCAGGGCCACCATCACCACCCGGAATTGCCATAATTAACTTCCCACCAGCTACACTACCAGCTGCGCCACCGCTTCCTCCTGGAGTAGATGCGACAGTTATCGATACCCCTATTCCACCTCCAGTTGTCACAACTAAAGTTGAAACGGAAGTTGCAACCCCTGCATTACCGGCAGTTCCTCCAGTACCAATTGTTACTGTTTGTGAAGATCCAATTTGCGCAGCAGTAAATAATCCTTTTGTATAAGATCCTCCGCCAGATCCAGAAGAAATGTTACTTGCTCCAGTAGTAACTCCACCACCACCACCACCAACAGCTTCAATAATACAATAAAGCATTCCTGAAGTTGGCGTGTATGTTCCACTAGATGTAAACGTTTGAGTGTTAACTATTTGAAGTGCCGTACCAATTCCAGCTTGCCATGTAGGTAATGCGCTAGTGCCATTAGACGTTAATACTTGGCCGCTAGCTCCTACTGAAGCAATAGATTGTAACGCTCCTGTTGAAGTTGTGCCGCCGCAAATTACTGAATATGCAGTAAATGAAGCATCTCCTGTACCGCCACTACCTACTGCAATAGGAGTTGAAAAAGTAGTAGCACCAGCAATGGTCTGCGCGCCCTGAGTCATTACAAATGATGCGTTTGTTCCAGCGTCTGGAATCGTATAGTTTCTTGCTCCAGCTTGTGGAGCTGTCAGCACACTAGTTACTGTGTTCCCAGTATTATTACTAGCATAAAATAAAGTATAACCAAAACCTGATGATGTAGGATTAATAGCTAGAGCACCACCGGCAGATCCTGGAGTTCCTAAAAATACTGTATTAAAACTACAGGTCCCACTTGAATCTCTAGATGCCAATGTTGATGCCGTTGCCGATGAAGAATATGCTAATGATGCCAATTGGCTACTTCCATTAGTAACGACAGCAGATGATGCAGTTAATCCAGAAGTAGTAATCGTCCCAGTTAAGGTTGGACTAGACAATGATGGGCTAGTTAACGATGGTGATGACCCAAACGAAGTTAAGGATGATGCAATAACATTCGACGCCAATGTGGTGCCAGTCAATGCGGAAGCCGCAACAGCCGAAGCCGTACCAGATGTTCCGCTAATGTTACCTACTATCGTATTGCTGAATGTATAAGTTCCAGCCAATGTCTGCGTACCTGCACCCATTACAAAGTTAGTACTAACTCCCGCGTCAGGAATTGTATAAGCTCTTGCTCCAGCTTGTGAGGCTGTATTTATAGTAGTTTGAGTGTTTCCTGCATTATTGCTAGCAGTGAATATTGTGTTTCCTAGTGACGCTGAAGGAGTATAAATGGTTAAAGCTCCTTGAGATGTTCCAGGTATGCCACAAAAAACTTGATTAAATGCCACATTAGAGCTTGCATCTCTAGATGCCAATGTCGATGCCGTTGGCCCTGACGTATAAGCCAATGATGCTAATTGGCTACTTCCATTAGTAACGACAGCAGATGATGCAGTTAATCCAGAAGTAGTAATCGTCCCAGTTAAGGTTGGACTAGACAATGATGGGCTAGTTAACGATGGTGATGACCCAAACGAAGTTAAGGATGATGCAATAACATTCGACGCCAATGTGGTGCCAGTCAATGCGGAAGCCGCAACAGCCGAAGCCGTACCAGATGTTCCGCTAATGTTACCTACTATCGTATTGCTGAATGTATAAGTTCCAGCCAATGTCTGCGTACCTGCACCCATTACAAAGTTAGTACTAACTCCCGCGTCAGGAATTGTATAAGTATGCGCACCAGCTTGGGCAGCATTAGTAATAGAAGTTATGAAATTTCCGGAATTATTAGCAACCGACAAGTTAAGATAACCAAGTGCATTACCAGAAGGATATATGTTTAACGTGCCAGCAATAGTATTGCTACCTAGAGTTTCTGTAACTGCATTTAAAGTAGTAATCGTGCCAAGAGAAGTTAATGACGACGCAACAACATTGCTAGCTAATGTTCCACCTGTAATATTCGCGGCTGCTACAGAGGATGCTAGGCCAGTAGTATTTCCTGTTCCTCCATACGTAGTCGCTAATACTGTTCCGTTCCAGATACCCGTAGTAATTGTACCTAAGCCAGTAAGTGATGAGCTTACAACATTAGATGCAAGAGTGGCTCCAGTCAATGTACCCGCAGCAGAAGGTACTGTTATATTTGCAGTACCATTGAAGCTGACGCCATTAATAGTTCTAGCTGTCTGTAAAGCTGTAGCGGTAGCTGCATTACCTGTAATACTAGTTTGATCGCCAGTATTTGAACCACTGACCGATGCTGCGCCACTAATTGTTAGTGTTGCTCCCGTATTAGCAATGCCAGTTCCACCCATAGCACCAGATAATGGCGTGGTAAGACCTAATATGCTTGTAATATCTGAGTTTGCACCACTTGCAGCAGCTGTCAATGCCGTACGATAGGCAGATGTTGAAGTTTCCGCGGATAATTGTCGAGCCAAAGAGGTGAATGGTATTTCTGAAAGTGATCCTGGTGTACCAAGTGATCCAAGAACGGCATTAGCCACAGAGATATTAGGGGTTGAGATTAACCAACGACCAGGGCCAGTAATTGGCTGAACTACTGTAATATTATCAGGTGTAGCAGTAGCGGAATTATTATAAACAAATATTCCTAAATTAATGACGTTTGCAACAACACCATTGATGTAATCAGTAACATCTAATGCTGCCAAATCTGATGCAGCAGAAAGTGGCGCATGTATTACATGATCCCATAAAAAAACATTAGCCATTTACTACTCCCCTGGCGTATATAGATCGTTCGTATCATCTTCGTATATGCGATTTACGTCATCAACATAAAATGATTCACTGATTACACCAGCAGATTCAATGTCTGTGGTCCAAATTGATAGTTGCAGCCCCATCATCATATTAGTAGCCCCAAGAAATACCAGTAGCAGTAGTTCCAGTCGTCATTACTGCAAACGCTCTAACGACAAACTGTGATCCAGCAGCGATATAAAGAGTATCTGTCGATAAATCAGCATACTTTACTGTAACTAATCCACTAACTTGAACCATAATCACACGTGAGCATGTAGCTCCAACAGAATCGGTAAATAATTCATCTAATACAACAGGATTACTTTTCTGCATAGCTTCCATGCCGTATGGCAAGGCTCTATTTGGATCGTAAGGAGTGATCGTACCTAATGCGTAATTTTGCGCGCCTGCCATATTCATCCCCACTTAAATAAGATAAATTGCCCATGCAAGCAGAGGGGCAATAGTTACTAACTAGCTACACGAACAATTTGATAATTGATAGTTGATGCACCTGGATCAGCACTGAATGTGTAAGTAATCGTCGTGCCAGATAAGCTAGCCGAACGAAGATAAACAGCATTAGCAGCAGCAGATAATGACGCAAATACTAGATCACCAGCAACAGCGCCAGCAACAGTTTGCGTATCAGTAACAGCACCACCAGCAAATACAGTGGCACCAGATGCAACAATGATTGCCTCAGGTTTAACGCCAGTTGCTAACATTGTTCTGGTAATCGTACCAGCAGCAATCGAATTAGCAGTTGAAATGCTGTTCGTTGCAGTATCAATTAAGATATAGGCTTGTGGATTTCCAAGAGTTGCGGTAGCAAGTGCATATTCAACCCATACACCACCATTTAGAGCTGCAAACACCGTGGTGCCATTAACTGCAAAAGTTTGGTTTGTAGCATGATATTGATAGATGCCACTTTCATAAACCGAAACTAAAGTTCCGACTTCAGTCGCCACGCCATTTACGGTTACTGATACGTCATAAGCTGACATTGCAGTAGTTGAAGCAAAGTTCATCAAGTTGTCTGGAATGCCGACGATATAAGCCATTTTGTTACCCTCATTAATTGATTAAATTTAAAACATTCAAAGCATTATTATACTATTAAAGTTTAATAATATGTGGTAAAGCCAACGTCGGCTGCGTTGTGGGAATTGCTGTAATACCATTGATGTCGGGATTAACAAGATTAATGGCAACACCGCCACCAGCTAAATTTAAATTAACTGAGTGTGAAGAAGTTAATCCACTATTCACACCGGTTGCTTGACCCGCAACTTGCGTAATTAATTGTGGAGCTCCCGTCTGATCATCAACAACGACTAATGTTTGGATACCTGTACCAACATCAGTAATAACAATCGGAACTTGGTCTTGAATTGCATTATTATACGTAGCAGATAATTGATATACACCAGTAGGAGCAGTAGGAACGCTTATGCCAGTTCCATTGATAATATAGTACGTTGTGGCAACGGCTAAACCAGCAGGAGCGGTACCCGTCGTCACAAGTTGAACAGCCATACCCGAATATAAAGTGCTATCAGAATATAATCCCGGGGCTGCAATCGTAATGGTATTTACAGTGTCTATTTGAGCTGTATAAGTGAAACTTAATTTAGGGCTGCCCGTATTCGCAATGACGCGGCCACCATTAAAAAATGCTTGAATTTGATAATCTGCTGCGTAATCGATTAATGATGTAGCACCGCGAACAACTTTAGCGCCTGTCTTATCGTAAACTGGGCATATTGAATCGGAATATGTATTCCACAATGCAGCAAATAATGATGTCGTCCGTGGACTGGCTAATAATGTTGCGGCACTTGATCCATTACCTACAGTACCATTTTGAAATGACATCCAAGAATCTGGAATAGTTCCAAAAGATTGAATTCTTACATCTCCACAATGAGCCTGCTTGTCTGATGCCATCATCGCAAATCTTTCATCACTCGTCATTTGACGGTAAGGCAATACAGTGTCACTAACTGTTAACTGGACTTGCGATAAACTAATGCTATAAGTTGTATTAATCGGCAACACAAATAACATTTGAAGCAAGCTTCCAACCCCAACACTCTGCCCACTTAGGCTGGCAATAGTAAATGTCGTGGTGTAAGTCGCCCATGAAGTAGTAAGCGCAAAGTCCGATCCTGACGATGTTACAGGCGCGGATCCTCCGGAACCAAATAATTGATATGCTTCTGTCCCTAGGATTGTCCCATTGGTAGTCGACATCGCGTCAAAACTTAGCGTTACTGTTTGCCCTGCTAAATTCTGAACATTGGTAATATTTTGATAAAAAGATTTAGATGTTTCGCCACCAGCTCCAGCACTTGTACACGCTAAATTTATGAAATAAACAGGCGTATTAGGAACATCCGTTTGACCAGCTGGGAATAATTGACGCGTTAGAACGTCCGTTGCATTATCATTTGACTTAAAAAAATGCCAATAATAAGCAGTCTCTACAGCAGTAGCCGCAATAACAGAGCAGTTTGCCGTAACAACTGAAATATCATTAATACCGTAGTCGTACATGCCCCAGAAATCAAATTCATTATTCAATAATAAGTTTGCTTGCGCATCACTAACGATATCTTGTGCAGTCTCAAGACCAGGAGGAGCATTAAAGTTATCACGTGTATAAAGCAGCACACCATCAGCCGTATAAATTTCAATGTAATAATTATTTAAAGCGTTATCACCGTCAACTTCCCAATAAATAGTCGCCATTCCCTTGTTGTCAAAGACAATAGGATTAGTATTAGCTGTAGCGCCAGTCCAATCGGTATAAGTAGGCTTTAACACCTGATGAGCAAGTGAGCTAAAGGTATTCATGTAACCATTAGCATTGGGCTGCAAGTAAGTTACACCAGTGCTAATGATAGTTAGTGTTCCCGTGCCATTTCCCGTTAAAGTTACTGGCGCATTAGCGATTGCGTTGGCGTAAGTGGTAGCCAGCTGAAATGATGTAGGTGACAAAAATATCAAGTAATAAGGAGTGGATGACGATAATGGTGTAGGCAATGTACCGCCAACAGAATTCAACATTACGGCCTTACCTGTAAAATAATTACTGGAAGCAGATAACGTGATCGTATTTGTTAAATAATTAGCAGCAAAAATAAATTCACTTGGATTACATGAAATTGTGACGCCCAACCACTCCTGCCAGTTCGGCTGCGGTGCTAAATTGTACCAAGTAGTCATTACTTTTTATCCTTTTTTGTCATAGCCGTTGAGCCAGTATTGGCAGCTCCTGCTAATGTTGATCGATATGCTTTTTGTGCCGCAGGCGATAAAAGACTATTAGCATTCGCATTTGCAAATTGTTTAGCACTTGTCGAAACATTTCCTTTAATCTTATTACCTACCAATTTACCACCCGCTTTTGCAGCTAAACTACCAATCGCCAATGGAGCATTGCCAGCAAATGCAGCTCCGGTTGCTATAGAATTGCTAAGCGCATCCGTTAAGCTACTTGCCATTGCATTTTGAACTCTTCCACCTGTATTAGGATTCTTCCCAATATCCAGATAGTCTCTCAATCCACCATGCAAAGTCTTTAGGCTATTTAACTTGCTCCACTTATCAGGGCCAAAAAGAGTAACCCCTTGATCATCTGACATTGCTCTAATGCTTTCTAGCGCATTTTGAATATCTGGATTATTCTTTTTACCCATTTTATCGCCTGTAGAGCGCAACTTAAGAAATCCTAGGTCATCCTTGATATCTGGAACTAAGCTTAAAGTCTTTTCAAGCCTTTCTGGTTTATCCCCTTTCACGAGATCAACCAATACATCATCAGATTCTGCTTTAACATTCCCTTTATGTAGGAATTTCTTTAAAGATTTATTTTCATAAAATGGTGCCACCTTCGTAGCGTAAGATTTTTTAGCATCTAACCACTGGTCGTGTAATTCCTCGCTACCAGATCGATCAGTTGAGCGACTAATATCATTGTTTAATGATGATTTAAGCTCTGATAAATCATGGTGAAGCGCAGGTTCATGAGCATTACCTACATTATTACCGATTTTCTTATTAATATCTTTATCAAGATTGGTCGCCTCTTCAAAGCTAATACCCTTATTATCTTTATTCATCCCAAATGCTTTATTTACGCTATCTTTTTCAGGATTTGATACGGCCCCTCTTTCTTTTAATTGATCGAGTTGACTTTTAGCGAGGTTAACTGCTTCCTTATGATAACTTCCTTCAGGGGCATTAACTATTTCCTGTAATTTATTAGCGTAACTATTAACATCTACATTAGATTTATCCCCTAATGACTTAGCTGTCTCATCCACCATGCTATAAAGCTGATTTGTTTCATCTTTAGCTTGAGTATGAGCATTATTAATCTTATCAACCACATTTCTTTTTACTTGTGATTGCGTAGGAGCTTCTCCTTTATCATTCGTTAATGCTAAGCCATCTTTATCGGCAACATTGAAACCATTAATTATGTCATTAGATGCTGAATCTATTTTCTCAGCGTTAATAGTAGCTTGCTGACGCAACTTATCATTACCAGCAGCCGGCATTACTTTATTAATGAAATCTTTCTTGGCCTGATCATCTTTCGTAAGCAGAACATTAGGCAATAAATCAGCATCCTCGCCAAGAACATCACGAGCTGCATTAACAGTTTCAGGGTTCATTGTTGACCCAGAAATTCCTTTCATTACTCCTTGAACGCCTTTACCAACTAAGGATGGAGCTGCCGCACCTACAGCACCTAATGTTGCTCCACCTAATCTAGATAATGGATCTTCACTATTCGTACCAGCAGCACCTACGGCAGCACCAGTGCCAGCCAATCTTGATAATGAAGGAGCAGCACCAAGCATTGTTTCGCCAAACATTGGTGCCGCTAATGCAGATTCACCAATAACATTGCCGGCAATTGAATATCCTGGGTGTGCAGATTTAGCCTCTTGCTGATACTCGTAAGGTGATGCATTAATTTCTGGCATAGGAATAGCAGGAATATTCGTATTTGCTACCGAGTTAATGCCCTTAATTGCAACATTAGGAATATTAGCTAGCGCCTGACCAGCCTCAGCACCACCTTGTAGAGCACCACTTGCTAATGCCGTTAATTTACTTAGGTCACGCTTGCCACTTGGAATTATGTCAGCAAGAGATGATTTAACATGAAAAAATGAGGTATCAGCATCTCTTGCATTCTTAACTGCCTCATCTGAATCATCAGATACTAAGTCACCAAAATATTCTTTCATACTAGGAGCACCTTGATTAGGATTTCCGCTGTATTTACTTAACATCTGATCAAGCTCATCATTTGCATGGCTAGGGCCAATTGATGCAGTTGATTTTGAAGCTTGCGCTTGAGAGCCATATTTGGCTAGCATCGAATCTAATTCATCAGCCATTTAGATTAACTCCCATAGGTGCATACATTGCAGATCCAGCAGGCTGAGGAGCTGGTGCTTGCTGACGTGATAGCATTTGTGTCACACCAGGAGCATATTTAGCCTTATCAGCATCTGACTTGCTCTTTAAGAAAGTTAATGCTTGATCTCTAGTCATATCCGCTACAATTGGATTTTTAACTAAGTCTTGATTAACATCTGCTCCTGTTAATTTATTGAACTCACTGGACATATTTCCAAACTGAGCCTTAGGCTGCATCTTCATAGCTTGCAAGTTAAGCAATTCAGTCATAGCATTTAATGTATTAACTTCTGTTGATCCAGGACTGAAACCTTTACGAAGAATGGCAGCAGAACTATTAATGTTCCCAGTCGTTCCACTATTCGTGAATGTTTTTGCTAATGCATCAGGCGTAATCTTTCCGTAAGTGTCATTTAATTGCTTCATTGCCGTGTACTCAGGAGGAGCGGCGGCAAAATTATTTCCGTACTTGGCTTCATCATACTTAAATTTATTAGCACCAATAACACCAGAATAATGATTAATCATGTCAGGATTATTCATTATTGATTGATTGATACTCTTAGAAATTCCATATGAACTTGCATCATTATTGAAGTCATTTCTAGATCCAGCATCACCTACTGCTAGCTTTTGACCAAGTGCCGCATTCTGCTGCATCTCAGGTGTATTGGTAAATAAAGTAGTAGCTGCATTATTAGCTTGAGATGGTGATTGTGTAGGCATTCCGGCCATAGCAGATCTAGCCACTTGTGGTGGAGATTGTTGATATTGAGGAGCATTAGTCTGATTGTAGGGAACTAATCCAGGAGCCTTGCCTTGACTGCCAGCCATTGCAGACTGTGGCATAGCGACATCTTGAGGAGGCGGCATCATTCCACTTTGCTGAGCTTGGCGAGCAGCTGCAATATCTTGCGGAGCGAATGACGATTGAGGAGTTTGTTGCCCGTTAAATCCAGGCGCACTTGTACCTGCCAATGCAGGATTTGCTTGCATAGCAGCTTGACGCGCAGCCAACATATTTGGCTTAGCATAATCTGGCGAAGATGAATAAATTTTAGCCCATTGATCCTGACTTAAATTAGCAGCTTGCCCAGCAATTAAATCAGCATTAGCCATCGCACTTTCAGCTTGAGCATTTTTAGCATTAATATCTGCTTCTTGTGATGGAGCGTAATATTGATTCGCTAATTGTGCCTTTTGAAGGCTTGCCTGTTCTTGTGGCGCAACAAATGGAAGCTGAGCCGCCAACTTTTGATTATTATAGTAAGCATTCTGTGCGCCAAGCTGCCTATCACGACCACCATATAATGAGTTCAAAGCTGTTTCTTGCACTTTAGGAGCTGCATTCATGAAATCTGTAACGTCGGACATTTTTAAACTCCTTAAATTAATGCCATCAGGCCAGATATTAACCCAGCATTACTTTGCCCGGTTCCTTTTCCAGATCCCGACCAAGCGTTACCAGATCCACCACCAAGATACTGCATTGGGCTACCAGTTGGGCCGTACATACCCATGTTCATTGCATTGTTCCACATGGCACTGTTAGCAGTGTCTCCCATAGCATTTGCCTGACCAATACCTTGTTGCGCACCACCAATAGCCTGACCTGTGCCATAAGTCATTTGACCTAACGAGCTGGTCATATTTGCGCCAGTTTGCATAAGTGGATTGTAATTACCAGTTGCAGCAGCTCCTAACCCCATCATATCGTTATAGTAATTCTGACGGTCAGCCGAGGAAATGCCTTGTGACATAGTGTCAACTGATCTCTGGTTATTGCCTGACCCTAACATTCCGCCAGCAGCCGCAGCAGCATTAGCTGATTGCGTACCAAGATCCGTTTGATATTCAGCCCATGGACTTGCGGTATATTGTGTCATCCAGTCACCTGTACCACCTTCGCCATTACCCATCATGTTTTCGAATTGGGACTCTTGCGAATTACCCATGTTCATCATATTATCGCCAGCCGCGTTACCACGATCCATCCAAGGTTGAAATAATTGCGTTACTTTATTTAAGTAATCTTCGTAGGTACTAATAGAGTTGTTATACCCATTTGCTAAATCTTCTGAGGCAGCACCTTGACCACCACCGAAAATATCATCCATCATGCTCATAAGATCACCTTAAAAGTTAAGTACACGGGTTTTTTCTGTGAAATTATCGGTAAAGTTAGGTGTACTAACCCTTCCGAACTCTGCTTTAATGTAATGTACACGTATATTGCACGTATCAGTAAAGCCATTAATGTACATACGAGCTTGTAGCTCAGCTCCAGACCCAGCGCTAGTAACAGAAGGAATGGGAATATCTGTTAATGTCGCACTAATCAAATTAATTCCAGGCTTTAAGTTAACAGCTCTAGCCAACAACAAGTCATTACCAGGATCATAATAACGATTAATTCCGAATTGTATGGCCACATCATTTTGCGTTAAGTTCGTAAACTGACCGCTAAAAGTAATTGTCTTATTACTGACCATTCTCACATATTGAACGCCAGAAAATGCTTGATAGATATAAAGATCTCCACCATTCCAGGAAGTCACATTAATGTCTTCGTAATATGCCGAATTAATCATCTAATAGCCCATATGCAGTGCTCGTTACCGTATATTCCGCATTATCAGCACCATAAATCTGCCAAGTCTGAGCAATATATGCCCCATTACCTGCAGCTTGCGTTAATGGTGTAGAAATACCAACCTGAAAATTATAAGAACCGTTGATTAACAAGTTTGGAGACACAGCAAACCCCGCTAACGAATTAACCGTGTCATAAGTATTAAAAAAATATCTATTCCAATCATTCGATATATTGCCATTAGCGTCGGCAAATGGTGTCTGAACTGGTGCCGGGCTTAGTGGATTAGTAGCCATTATGAACCCCCTTCTTCCATCACAATTTTAGCGCCCATAATAAATGTAGGAACCACTGAGTAGACGTCAATACGTGGTAAAAAGCTACGCATTTGACCCAACCCATACCATTGACCCCTAAATCTATACTGGCCTAATTTTCCGTACTCAGCTGGTCTCTGGCTTGAAAAAGTATGACCTTCATCACTAGATACTGATAGGAAAGCCTTAAGATCATCACCAGGTGAATTAGCATTAGCAGTACCTGCCTGAAAATTAACCTCAAAGTTGTTTATCTTAAATCTATTGTATGCAGGCAACATCAATTGTGGCCCCTGAACTCTATAGTGTCTAGCCACTCCATCATCAGTAGAGATATCTGTAGAGTAATCATTAATGACAGCTCGTAAGCTGCTACCGATTAAGTGTTGATCATTCCAGTATGTGTGACATGTGGCTATATGACAATCACCATTTAAGCGCTCTAAATTAGACCATCTAATCTCACCATTTGTAGGCGTAACGTCAACGAGGAAAGTCACGTTAGCTGTAGGAAAGGTTAGCTGATAAAAGATATGACCAGCTTCTTTGAAGACAAATCCAATTGCATCACTTACTACATCAAACATTCTGATAGTTAAGTCTATTTCTTGCGTACTTATCTTAACTGGGGTAGTTCCGTTCGTCATATAGACGGATCCAACACCATTTTTATCACCAGCTAGCCACATCAATAGTCCCTGACCCTCTGCAATAGATCCTGTCGCAATACATCCAAACTCAAACAGCATATTAGTATTGTAAGTGAACGGAAATGATCCCTGAGCCTGCGGGTACCACACTTCGATCGTGTAATTGCCAAATATGAATAACGTGTTATTTACAGCTGCACAACCCTGTAAAGTATCTGCCTTAGCGTTAAAGATAACTCCATTAGCTGCATTCCACGTACTAGCACTACCTGCTGCAGATATAAACCACTGATTCGAATTACTCTGACAGACTACAAAGTAATTATTAAAGAATACGCAATCGAGCGGGTTAGGCAGAAAGTTATCGCTAACAATAGGAGTAGTTGTTAATGCGTTAATGTCATACACATAACCATTAGCGCCATCTACAATGAGTACTTGAGACGTGGAACTAGTAACGCCAATAAATCCAGAAGACGTATTTAAGTTACCAACAACAATCGTTCTAAGCCCCTTATCAAGTAGATAAACCAGTGATGAGTTGAACGCTAAGCAGTAGGAATAGGCGCTATTTTGATCGCTATAGATCATGCGTATAGGGTCACTAGATGTACTCAACGTATAACGTAGCGTATATCCCGGAGCTGGATTGTGCATGATCTGCTTAGTGCCACGCGGATCAAATGTCACGTAATAGTTAATGATATAGCTATTATCTTGCTCAACTGATCTCTCTTGCGAGGTCTGTGTAGCTAGCGGAAAATCAACCGCCTTACCGCCCACTAGGTAAACCATCCAGTAAATGGAAATACTTGACGACGCTTATCACTAATAGTCTCAGTTTTACGCGAGTAGAGGTCCATCCTGTTATTAGCTTGCATACTCTTAAGCGCATTAGCAGCTTTCAACTGGAACGAAGTGGAGCACTCGAAGGAGAATGCATCACAAATATCTAGCATCAACTGATACTTAAGACACAGCAAGAACCCTGGCGGAAATCTACACTCTAAGTCTTGATATAGACTAATCTCAGCTAACCGCTGCTTCAAAACTAATTGAACAGGAAAATCTTGCTGAGGCAATGGCTGAACTACAATCTCTGTATATTCGGCAAATGGACGCATTAAGTACTTTGCAGGATATGTCGCAACACCACGATAAAGTATCGATGAATACTCCGTCTCAGTCATCATTTCACAGGCAAATACCAAATTATTACCATTACCTGGATTAATCTCGTAGGTAAATGACAGAATGTCGATCATTGGTTCAGCATTTACATCATATTGATCGCCAATACCGAACTTATAGCACTGTTGATTGGCCTTAAACGTGAAATTGATAACATTTTGATAAGGAGCGAGGCTTGTATCTGATCCCCACATGAGAATAATGTCATTCAACAACACTAATCCCTGGTTGATCATATACGCTGGCACATTCGCATTTTCTTGCGGTATCATGCCAGTTTGCAAGAATGCATCGGTAATCAATTGAATTGCAGTTTTCGACATGGTTAAATCACTGGTTAATCATCCACCATGGGCTCATGTGCGGATATTACATCATCACCTGGTTGCGCAAATTCATCGTCAACTTTCACTTTATTAACTCTTTTCTTGCGAACTTTTGGCACTTTCTGCTCTAATTCTTCTATTTCTTGTGACAACAAATCTCTTTTATCTGCCAATTTGGACATTTGATCGCCCCAATCAGCTATACACTTAAGAAATTCTGATGGGTCCTCACGATAGCCGCGCTTTAAGTAATCATCACGCTCGTAGAAATCACAGATAATGTACTCTTCCCAACTTTTATAGAGTGCGTAATGCTGCCCACTCTTCTTGGCCGAATCAGTCATCATGAGTAATGTAGGGTTAAAGATCATTTTTTATCCCCAGTCATCACAATTCGCTTCATCTTTGATGCTAAATCCGGTGCTTTATGCCCGCTATACTCAGG
>Ga0302188_10000450_pt1 | contig 34943 bp, 13 predicted proteins | sample II_Bog_E2_1_FD_198783 | JGI IMG/M metagenome (GOLD analysis project Ga0302188, IMG submission 198783) | Peat permafrost microbial communities from Stordalen Mire near Abisko, Sweden - II_Bog_E2_1 | ecosystem: Environmental > Terrestrial > Soil > Wetlands > Peat | place: Sweden: Abisko...
TTAAAAACATAAACTCTATATTTGATTTAAATATTCCAATATCAATAATTTATAAGTTATTGTTAACATTATAGTTGAATAATTAAATGGATCAGAGACGAGACTGCATTAAAGGACGGCACTCATCAATAACTTAGAGACAGGCTAGATATATTTTTATTATATGACTACATTCTTTTGGTCTTCGGCAATGGACAGAGTGCCCTGTTTTATCAAACAAAAAGCAGAAATATTACTGAATCTTCTCGCCTTATACTTGGATACCAAATTCCTTCATTAATCGATCTTCGATTAGTTTTTTTGCCAAGCTAAAAAGTTTGCTAAAATAAGGAAGCTTGACATATGAATTTTCACTCTTGACAAGATTATAGATTGATCCCTAAGTAGTTGTAGAATTATAATAATAGTCATCTCTCCCATCAAGAGTAACTTGCAATATTTTAAGATTTTTATAAATTTGTCCAATTTTTTCCATCTCTTCAGGGGATTTATTGATTAGCTTCATATAGGGAAAAAATTATACCTTTTTCAATGAAAATTATTATAATTTATGAAAATTTTTATCTTTCATTAACTACAGAAATCGATTGTACATTTTCTCTCGTAAGATTTATGATTCCCAAGGTTTCACTTATTTATTGCGTTATTAGTAGTATTTTTCTTAAACTATCACACCTTGATATACAACCATAAATCCAACACTCCATATATCTTTGAATCCAGAAACATTGATGAAACATTGATGTATCCTTCAAAAATATCAGGATAATCTACAAGTAATAAAGGGGAAAATGCCGAAGAAAAAGAGTGGACACAAAGGACTACTTTAAGGACTTACAGTTTTTTCAATAATCTCAGTATCATATAACTGAAGTGTTTGTAAGAACCATCATAATCGCCTCTTCTCTAGTCTTATCCATCCATACCCGGAATAACAATATTTATCCAACGACAGTATTTATTCATTTCAGTCTATATACCCGCCCATTAAGTGTGATCTCCGGGTCCTCCATGTATTGTAAAGATTATTTTTTTGCTCTCAACTTCGTTATCAGTATAATAGCAATACCAACCATTTTCAAAATTCATTTTTCGTAATGACGAAGGTTGATATTTAATCTTATTTTTTTAAGTTAATTTGACTTTAAATGTTTCAATATTTCTTTAATGCATGTTTTTGACAAAAGCATGTTGAATCTATTTTTCCTGTTCTGTGCGGAAGTCTAAGTTTACTAGTGAATATTATTTATGATTTTCCATTGATATATAAATATTAAAAGAGCATAATTAATGCTCTTTTAAGCAATTTAAATCTTTAAATCAAATTTAGATTAAAATTTATTTAAATAATCCACTGTATTCAATATTTCTATAAATTAAAAGTATTTTTTCTCTTTTAGCTTAGAAATCAGGTATTCTTAAATTAATGATTTATGAAAATGAAAATAATACAATTTATTTCATTATGAAGAATCATTTATAAAATTGATCATTACTTTATATTAATAATGACAATTATATTATAGATTTATCATTTTATATTTTCCTAAAGTTTAATGAGAAACTTTAACAATTTTGATGCATACTGCCTTAATAAAGAATGCCTATAAAGCTCCAATTCCTTTTTTAATTGGTCAGAAACCAATGAACATATTGTAAATCTTCATAATTGCTAAAATATTGACCCTCTGACCTATAGCAAAATATTTAGAAAAGAATAAGATTTAGTTCCTCCTTTAAAAAAGTACATCGCTAATTAACTCTAAACTAATATTACCAAAATATCAGACTAAATTTCAAAATTTATCAAAGAAAAGAATTTTACAAAAAAGATAAATGCAGGATTAGAATATATTGATAGTTTATAAAATAATACTGTTACAGAGTTTACCCATAAAATGAAAAAGGGAAACATGGTTTTGCTCCGATAAATGGCTGATTACAAACATCAATCTTCTAATATGACAATAAAGAAATATTTATCAACTAAAATATAAGAAAAGTATAAAGAAATCAATTAAGAGATCGAAAAAGATAAGTAATAAATTATATTGTTAATCAACATTTTCATCGAGGATAAGAGGCAGTTTAAGTAACTTATTTAAGTGGCTAAATAACTGAAAGCATATGATAAATCAAAAACTTTAAATATCATTAAAATAGAGGAAGAATCTATGCGATAATAATTTGAAAAAGAAGAACCAAATCAAAAAAATGAGAAAATGAAAAGGATAAAAAAGAGGGATAAACCAATAAAGCATAAATAGTCAAATAATATTTCCTCGTATATTCCCTTCCCATAGGAAAATGTTTTAAAAAAACAGTAAAATTAAATTAAACCAGAAATATAAGAATAAAACACATTAATTGTTAAATAGCCTTTAGAACCCAATTAAGCTCTCTTATATATTAGTTTAAATCATCATAATATTGAGATAATCCATATATTTAGCCATAAATTTGCAACTAAATAAAACATTCAAAAAGTGATAAGATTATGTAAAAGATTAAGAATATTAACTTTTAACTGTGCTCATGAATTTGATTAAAGCTTAATTGATTAATTCTCCAATTAGCAACTCGAACAGATACAAACCCTTGACTTAAAATGGTAATTTAATGATTTCTTTAATGAATACCATATCTACCGATACTTTCAATCCAAAAAATGGGTGTAATATTAACATACAGATAGAATTATTATCTCCGTGTAAAACCTTAAAAAATTATCAAATAATAATTCATTATGCATCAATAGTAGTTGGCACGCAAAAAAATTAAATTCATAATTTAGTTCTTTTGATAAAATAAAAACTCTTCATTATCATTTGGATTCAAAGATGAAATAGCATTCTGGCATTGAATTCATTTCTAAGTTTAAAAATTTAACCAATTTAAGAACTTTGGATTTAAAATGTATTGCTTATTAAATTTAGGTATTAGCTTAAAGGATTCATAAAAATATTTTTCAGTAATTATAGAAAATAATAAAAACCTGCAAAAGATATTAATAAGTAAGCATTCTATAATTAAGAATAATGCACTGATTTGCCAAATATGGATAGATTATTAAGCTGCTTGCAAAGTTTACCTGAATTAACTTACTTGTCATTGCAGTCAGCTGAAAGCAAAAAAAATATTACTATTAGTCCTAAAACTATGTTTAGCCTTACTCAGTTAACATCCTTGCATCTTTGTATTTATACCAATAATTCAGATAAAATCACCTTTATTAACTTAAAAACATATTAAAACAGCTCCTCTTTAAAATAAATTTACAACCTTCGAAGATTAACCCATCTAAGTGTCTGTACTATAAATATTATTTAGATGCTTGCATTCCCGTATTTTCAGATCTATTCACTTATTTGCATCAGGATTGCATTTAAAATTTAATCCTTCTCAACGCTGGTAACCAAGTTGATAAATAGGATTCACGAGCGTTGATAATAAAATTTCATAGAGCATTATAAAAATGAAATCATTATAATATTTAAACATCTAAAATAACGATCTGTACGGATAAGCTATGGTTTAAGCATTTAAATCTTATTTTGAAATTCATAAAATTAAAAGTTCTTTAAGATATTTTGCCTTTGAATAAATTAGATATACCGAATGTAAAAATAAACATCCATACAAATGGAGATTCACTATTGAAAATATCAAAGAAATTGGTCAATATTTACCTTCTCTATAATTTTTATCAGCATGTATATCTTTTTATAATATAGATAAAAATTACAACTTGAATACATACGATTTTGCTTAATATCAAGCTCTGAGAATTCTAACAGTAGACTCGATACAATAAGCAAGCTTAAGAGGAAGAACTTCTGCAAGTGTGCAAATTTTCATTAGCCATAATAATATTGTAATTGAGTCATAATGATTAAGTATTTATTTTAAATAAATTAAAAATATTGATGATATTCTATTTTATTAATGAAAAATCACTTCTTCACTTGCCTGTATCTCATTCTCATAAAATTAATGGATGATTTATAATTATAAAAAACCAGATATAGATAATATCTTTCAAATGGGAAATTAGAACTCGGGAAACATATTAGAAAACTATCAAATGAGATAAGCTTACTAAGCTGAGTTGTCTGTTTTTGTCTAAACTTCAGATAGTTAATCTTGGGCCACGGGCAAACATGACGTAATGGCAGCATATCGATTTGATCCTCAAACTTTTCAAGTGGGACTTTTTAATCACTAAATTGTTACAATGATGAGTCTTATTATATATGATGAATATCACGCTTTCCTTGGTTACGTCATATGCAAACCTCATCACAGGAAAAAAAAATATACCATTACTCTAGCAAAGAAAACATTTAGCCGCCTATCTAGCCAAAATGTAGGTTTAGATGCTGCCATTTCTCAAGTACCCACCTACTAAAGAAATGGTTTCAAAATAGAGTATACAAACCTTAGACATTAAATCTATGGAACTAGAAAATAAATAATAAACAAATCGATTGTTCCGATAGCAGAAGTAGATTTTGATGAATTGGTAAATTATGACACAGAAGTGTTTCCAAGCAAAAGGCCCCTTTTCCTAAAGTAATGGATTAGCATGAAGGATAGCATAACAGTTGCTTACTTACAAAATAATAAAATCGTTGGGTTTGGATAATTGCGTAAGAATGTAAAGGGTTATTATATTGGTCCTCTTTTTGCTGATAATTTACAGATTGGTACAGAAATATTTTAATACCTTAGATCTAAGGTTGAATAGGACAGTAAAATTGTTATTGATATTCCTGATATAAATGGTGATGCAATGAAACTAATTAGCTTATATGAATTGACCTAAGTGCTGAAGGTTCCAAGAATGTATACAAAAGGCTTGCCAAAGATCAATTATAAAAAGATATATGCTATAACTTCCGATTAATTTGGTTGATTTAAACATTTTTAATTTTAATTTTATTTTTACAATTATATTAACATATCATGAATTCAATTCAGGTACTTTGAAATATTTTTTCAATTCACCAACTAAAAATCATGGAGATTAATTTAAACAAAATATATTTCAATTTAAACTTGAACTTTAAAATTTAATAATAAAGATCATATATAATTTAAATTGTTAATGAAAGAAGACGAAGAGTTTTAGTTCTCAGTGTTCAAGCAGAGACTTTTTGACTTCACAAAATAGTTAGTCAGCAATGATGTATCTGCTTTTATATACAGATGAACACAAATTTCTATCTGTTTCTCATACTGATCTAAAACTTACAGTATTTAGCCTATTATTGCAATGGCCTTCTCACTTACAATGCTATTGGATTTCCACAATTTCAAATTATGGGACAATATATCAATCTCGTATATTTTTTGCAGCAATCAAACATAAATTTTTATCTTGTACCTCTCTTCACAATAATTTCTATGATTCATTTGGGAATGGTAGTGGTCGGGTATCGTGCTTATCAGCTTAAAATTGAGAATGCTCGACTGTCTATTAAAAATCATGATTTTCAAAAAAATCGGCTATAGTATTTTATCAATCTGTTTATGATATTTTATACTACAGTTTTAACTATACCAATATTTCAAACCTCAATTACAGCTATCTATTGCACAGCATTGAATCCTTTCACCAATACTCAACAGTGCTATACTGGATCTCAAGTAATTATCATGATTTTAGCCATATTTAACATGCTTTGGCTTGTCACTACCAATGTTTATTACACCCTCTATTACTTTATTCGCAACCCTTTTTCAGCGAATTTTCTTACATGCTCATCAAATTGGTGGAGTTTAGGCAAGTTTGCTATAAAAATAACTCCCATGATATATTTCATGTACGATCCATTAATTCAATACCCAATGCTATTTCTAATAATAATGGCTGCTTCTTATGGAGGATATTTAGGCGTCTTTCGTCTTATATTTCCTTATTATCGTTATAATTTTAGATTATAAAAGATAGTGTTTTCTATTGAAGCATTTACTTGCCTGTTTAATTGTTCTTTCATAATAATACATTTTTTCAGTAGTAGTAGTAGCAGTAGTAGTAGTAATAGCAGTAGTAGTAGTAGCAGTAGTAGTAGCAGTAGTAGTAATAATAATAATAACAGTGGTGCACCGAATATATTCCTCATGGGTTGGAGCTTGTTTTCAGTCTTACTAACTACTGTTGTTCTCGATATCTTTATCAAATTAAAAAAAGGTCTAATAGAAGATATTCATTCTTTAGATAAAAACAAACTTTTATAAATTCAATAATATTTGCTTTATCTAATTGATGAGACTTAAACAAATTATCAAACATAAAATCATCGTTCATTTCTAATATCAAATATTGCCAAAACTCATAAGTAACTGTGTGAGGATGTTGACTGCTACTGTAATATATTCTTTTCTTCGGTCAAAAAACCAAACTATAACAATAATAAGTAGCTTTTTTACACTATCATATTGGGCGTGATTGATCGTTTATTATCATAAAATAAAAAGGCATACTCCTTTTTTATTCTCAAAGCTTATATTCTCTTTTACAAAATGTCATCTCAGATTAAAGCTGCTACCACGATCTCGAAGATCATGTCTGATAAACTGGATTTTTCTGATTAAATGTTGGTGAAAGGATTGCTGTTCGAACTTGATCAACAATATGCAGACACCAGTGATATGTAAATATATCGAAAATTTAATCAATTTCTCCTTCTGCAAGAAGAATAATCTTTAAAAATAGTCAATCTATATTTATAATATTGGCAATAGCTAATAGACCAAAAAAGTTCTCTTATTAAGTTAAATATTATTATCAAAAAAATAAAAGCTTCAAAAACAGAGTTAAAAAACATTGTAGAGGGAAGCCTCGGAATTTATCACAACCATGTTCGAGTTCTCTTACTCTATAAAAATTTTCTGAAGGAAGTACTCAATGACTACTTTGGTTACATTAAATGCTAATAAAAATACAAAGCTGGAGTCAAATAAAGTAAGCTAACCAATGTGGATGCTTTCAATACCATACAATTTCGTGCGAATTAAAATCTTATCGTCATTAATTCAACTCGTAAAGATACCTCTCACAGTTAAGATTTGGGAAGCTTTCAAATTGTGACGGTTTCTTCAAATGTTAAATAATTGTTGGGGTTTACAAACACTGAACTTCGAGGACAGAGCCTTAACAAGCTAATTCCGAGAATTTATCATGAAGTGCATGATGAATTCATCAATAAGATTTTAGATCTGCATGATTGCGAAATAAAATCTCGATCCATTCGCATATTTCCAACGAATTCAAATGGCCATATCATAGAATGCAATGTTATCTCTAAATTTATGCCCAGCATTGCCAATGGAATTAGTATTATCAGTTTTATTGAGTAATGTGACAAGTTTAAAGATTAATTTTTTATCGTTTATGATGGTAATACAGGAATTGTGGATTGCATGAATGATGGGGCTGAAAACATGCTCAAAGAGAATAGCTCAAAGAAAAAAACAAATGACATGCTGGTAATACCTGATCATATTAACGATTTGCTACCCAATTGGGATTTTTAGAAATAGAAATGGAGAACTTCAAAGAAAGGCAATTCTGTAACAAAATAATGTTAATATGACATAAAGTAAACCTAAATTATACGTTCGGATGGAATTGCTACAAAATATATAAAGGTGCTGAAATTTAAAGCAGACTATTTTTTGAAAATGTATTCATTAGATAATTAAAACTAAGTTGAAAGTACTACCGTTCAGCATTATATTTAGCTTAAAAAATAAAGCAATATGCAAAGCTTATGCAAAATGAACAGTAACCCATTTTAAGATGTAGCCAGAAATTAAAAAAATAAAACGGAAATCCGAAAAAAAGAGTTAAAGAAGACTTCAAAACAAATTAACAGCAAGAAAAATTCGAAGACTATAGTTATCGAGCAAATGCCTTCTAAATTTTCGAGGATTGTATTTATAACTTCTCAATGGATCCTTTTTCTTTCAGCAATCGCTCTAACTAGTTATGAATTTATTATTACAAATACTAATATAACCGCTTATAATTAAGATGCCTCTTTGATGATTAACTTAAATACTATCAGGACTATTCTTTCTGATTCAACCTACATCAATTCTTTGGTTTCCACTTAAGAAGCTTATACTTTTACTAATATGACCCTACCCTATAATAGCTATGTAAGTGTAATCACCATGCCTCCTTAATTAGAAGAATTGGCCGGTAAGATGGTAACCATAACAGATCTTTTAAATGTAGTCAACCCTATTTTAATCGATAGGATCACTAATGGTGAAATCAGTGAAGATTCAGTAATAGTAACAGTCCGCTACCTTCTTCAAGAAGGAACAAAGATTTATTATAACCAAACTATGACCGTTATGCAATCTATATTTCAGTTTATAGAGTACGCTCAGGATATAGTCTATAGATTAATGGTACTTAAAGTTAGCATCGAAACTATTATACCGTCTTCTAATTTTTTTTATATATTTGCTAATAATCTTAGCACGATTCCTGACATTCTCATTACCCTTTTCAATAACCTTTTACTTTCAATTACTAATCAGATGGACAATGGATTTACAGTATTTGTCATTGTAAAAGCTCTCATTGCAGCTTTAATTATCACATCAGGGGTGATAATATTTATTTATTACAGAATCATTTATAAAAATTACTATGGGAAAGTATTAATTTTTTACCAGCTTATACGAGTTGAACACATTAAACTTTATTAAGAAAAATGTCTTAAATATAAGGAAAGTCTTGATTTAATCGAAGAAAAGATAGTTAATGTACGCTCTTCGGCAAATAATATTTCACTTCACTAAATTTATGAGGGAAAAATAAATGAAGAAGATCCCAGCGCTATGGAATTAAGACAAGATTAAGAGAATATGTTAATAGAGTAAAAAATGAAGCCCAATATCAACACAGAAGAGGATCATTTTTTAAACTTTGAATCAATTCCCAGTCTTAAGAATATCTCTTTTAAAGTTATCGTGTGGGGAATTCTTTATGGAGTCATTTTATTTGTTCTGTGTTTCGAATATAATGCAACTACAACTTTTTTAACTGAATAAATAAGCAAATTAAACAAATATACACTTATGGTCAACTCAGTTATTCAGTTTCGATTATACAGTCAGCTCTCGCTCAATATGCTTGGCTATTGGGATGACTCCTATCTTGCAATTATTAAATCTTAACTTTAAACAAACTTTAACAAAGCTTTGGAACTATCCAACGATACTTCTTTAAACTTTACCTTTATTAAACCCCTATTGGCAGCCAAATATGAATAGTTTCGATCTATTCAGGGTGATGTTCTAGCCAATAATCATGCGCGATTAAATCAACTGGCTAGTACTATCGAGGGCTAACTTGAATCAATGGATTAGGTTCTTCAATTTTTATAGAAGCAATGTCCATTTTACTTAAACATTGTACTCACTGAATCGCAGAGCATGGGTAATACCTTAAATATATGCATTGCTACCAGTTTACTATTTATAGTTATTTTTTGGGTATTTGCCGCAAATTATAACTATCAAAAATTGATGAATTAGCATGAATTAGCCTTTTAAATGTATAACATTATCGGGTATAATTTGAAAAAATAAATCGAAAATAATGGCTTAGAATTGAATTGATGATATAAATAACCTATAACTATAATTTGTTAATATTTAAACAGGCGAAATAATTATCATTTATCTTCTGTAGAGAAGAATGCAGAAAAAAATATATCTATAAATTTTTGTCAAAAATATGATACAAAATGAAAAATGATAGTTTCATCAATAAATAGTGATAATAAACTCATCATTCAAGAATTTTTATTAAAAAAGAAAGTTTAGCTTGCTAAAGCTCATGAGAACTCAGATCAAACAGATTCTAATTAATGTCATAAATGTAAGTTCCGCTTTAATGGTTCTTCAAGTAGCCAGTTCCATCAACTTCACAAACAACTGGAAGTTTGAAGCCATTAAATTTTAATGCTTCTAAATATAATGCGAGTTACTTTCAAGGCGAATTAACTTTTAATTATCGTATTTTATAAAATGATTGTTCCTTCGATCTGATAGAGCCACTTCTTTCGACTTGAACACATTAGAAGAATAATAGTTGTTACTGTTTTTTTATATTTTTGCCTGTTTCGATCTCTACGTATTGGTTTGTTATTAGCATATCTTAGTTAATGACATATTTTATTTCTTAAGTTTGTCTATTGTTTGCTTAAAAATTTAACTTTGATTTTGAAAAGCAATGGTGCATTAATTTTGTTAATTCACTAACTTTTCATTTTTATTTTAGAGATGGGCTGAGTAAAGTTCTTACTATTCGAATCTTTTCTTTAGTTATAAGTGCTGCTTTTATAATTAATTCACTTCTTATTCCATTTGAGAGCAGTCTTATATCATGAGCTGCCTTTTCCTTTCAAATTATTATTATGCTAATGTTTTCTGTGATATTATTTTTCTAAGTTCAAGAATCTCTATATTTTGTCTTTAGAGCTAATTTTGCAATAACTATTTTTATTTTTTTGTCATCTACGAGTTTTGTATTAAAATGAGTTGATTTTGCCTTTAAATCTCTTGCAATTTAATTTATTCTGATTTAATTTTAATGGATAATTACTAATTAACTTTTTAATTTTAATGTTTTAGATCCTCAATGCTGTTTTTCATCCTTTCAATGTGTCTCTCTAATTATCCATTGGAATTTATTAATCTTTCATTTGATTTTTCTCTTTAATCTTTTAATGCCTATAATTCTGTATTCTATTGTCCTAATAATAAATTCTTCTTTTGTAATTAGTTTATTTATCTTGCATTTTCTAATAAAATGAGACTGTTTTTATTATTAACTTATTCGAGGTATTATTTATGTTTGAACAAATTTTAATATCTTTAACGAAAAAGATTATTCTCTTTCAGTATCATTTCATATTCTTCTTTTATTTTTGAATTTTTCATTCCCCTAATTTGACTATCGATTTATACTTTCAGTCTGCTTTAATTTAATTTGACCTCAATGAGTTTGTTCTCTATCTATTTGTTATATTTAGTTAGTTCTTCAAATTACTAATCTCTTTTTTATATGTCTCTCTACTGCTTGTTCAACAGATTTGAGAGTTACCAAATCGCCTGCTTTGCTTTTTATTCATTAGCTCGATAAACAGTTATTAGTGATTCTTTTTATTTCTAAATGAATGAAATCCTATTTTCTAAAAAGCTAAACTTTTAGTATAAAACTTATCTTATAGAGTTTTCCTTGCTAAATGTTTTAGTTTCACTTTGATCATTGTTCTTAATATAAGATTGTCTCAATTGATATTTATCTTGGATATAATTAGTCAAATTTTCTTCATTTTCTAAGCAATATTTATGTTAATTTACAATGAATGATTCCGATAATGTTTTTCTCATTTCAATCATTGTTTATCTCATTGAGTTTAACTAATAATCAACTGATCTTTTCTGCTCTTTAAATCTGAGTCCTTGACAGGCAAAAATATTAGTCATTATCCTCTCAATATTGCTAATTTTATTATCAATCTTGATTTCATTCACTCCGTTTTCATCCATCTCGTGAGTAAGCACTTGAGATATAGTTTAAACATTTTCACATCGACGCAAACTGTATTCATAACACTGTTAGCTATATTTTGATAAGGACTCTATTCTTTATTGTAATTTTTCGATGGTCTTTTGCTTACTATCAGCTTTTTACATCAATTTGTTTAGAGTTTAAATCAGATTATCTATTCTTTCTTAATTTTCACTTAAGATACTTCTCAAACGATCCAATTATAACTCATATTTATCATTGCTCTTTTGCAATGCTACTTTAAATTTTTATTAGTAAAATTTTGATATACTGACTCCTTATTATTTTAAGGGAGATAATTTTTCAGTTTGAACATATTTTTTTTCATCATTTGATGCAAATTCACTAATATTGGTTTGAGATTTGATTTATCTCGAATCTTTTTGATTAGAGCCAGAGTGACTGGTAGCTAATTGCTTTTCTTTGCTTGAATTTTTAGATGACATTACTTGAATGCCTCTGATACTACTTATTCGAGATACATGCTCGCCTTGATTATTAACTTTGATTTTTTTATCATTACCATAGATTTCGGATATTTTGTAAGTATGCAAATTATTTTCGCAATTTTAATTGATTTGATTACTCAAAACCCGAATCCCAAGTGATGGTACTCTCCTTCTGGAAGTTGAGTCTTCTCTTTTTCCTCTATCGGTGACATAAAGATCATGTTACTCCACAGGGCTTGATTATTTGAACATTTAAATTAAATTATCGCTTGATTTAGTTCAAAACTCAACAAAATATCAAAGTTCAAATTATTTCATTTGACATATTTGCTTATTTTTAATACGGATACTAATCCAATAAGAACATATCACTTGGTCATCAATTTCCCAAATTGATTATCAACACTCAGCAGCAATTTTTTTGTATTTTCACTAAGCTATTTTAAGGGATATTTACTTTTGCGATTGTCCTTTCTGACTATTCAATGATCCTGTCGTACTCTCTTGAGGCATTGATTTTTTATTTGATGATACCTTCAAGATACCCTTTTTATTTTTTCATTTTCATCATTTAGGATTGCATTTGCTACATTTATTTGCGCTCACCAATCAAATCAGACATCAGATTGGCACGTTGTTCTTTCAAGCTACCTATTCGATTTTTTAGTTCACTGAGCGCTTGATCGTCGTCCATATTTGACATAATAATTTAAAGATTTATAATATCAGCAAAAAGACAATGAACAAAAGATAAAAATAATTATCTTTCTCCTTAAACTTATAAAATTTTATTCTTTGCTAACTTAGAATGATAATTTTTCAGTTTATTTCTAAATAATTTAAAATTAAAACCAATTTTTATTATCACAAATTTCAGATGTTTACTTAAAATACTTTAAGAAAGATATTTTTAAGAAATCATGAGGTTTTGTCTTCTCCTTTGAACGGCTTTTATAACCCTCTGATTTTTCAAAATTTTAAATGCATATGCAGACTACCGTCAATATGATTGGCATAACTACTACAATGACAATTGCTAGTAATATTTAAGCTAAAGGCGTTGAGTCTTTTAATTTAACGGATTAAATATTCTCCACCAGGAAGGATAATAATTAAGCCCACCAAAAACATGTAGAATAGTATACACATATTAGCTGCTCTAAATATCTAGAATTATTGAACTTTTAGAAAGGCGATGAATTTTTCGGTTTTTATATTTTTTATCGTCTGGTAATTTCTTATTTGACGTGTTATTGATGATCTTTCTTGCTATTCATGTATATTCCCAAGCCGGTTAGATAATCTTTAAGAATTTCAGTTTTCATTCCTAGCAAAGTAATCTTTCTTTGCTAAATATTGGCAAATATTTTTCAGTTAGATCTTTTAAAGGTGTTTTTGTTACCTAAACTTCAGTCTAATTTTTGAGTATCCTCGAAGAAGTTACTGGTTATTGCTAACTATATTCCTTATTCATTTATTATTGTACTTTTAATTCTTATGCAAAGATATAACTGAATCTATACACATATAAGCAGGATTAAATTGATAAAATAAACTGACTTTAATCTTGATTAATGATGTAATTTGAATTTATAATTGAAATTTGAGTGATGATACTTGATTGGAAAGTTCTATTAATGAATAAAGTTTTAGGATGAATAATTAATTATCGAGCTCAAAAGAAGGAGACTACAACAGCAATCAGATCATCATCAAATCACAGAAAATACTCAATAGCGTCTCCAATTTTCATGTTAAAACAGAACAACAGGAGAGACATGACGATCATCTTCGCTCACCTGAAAATCAAAAAAATGATCTGCGCGATACATGGCGACGCCCTCGAATGCCTTACAATAAACTTCCGGATGCCTTTCAAATTAAACAGAAAAAGTATTATTTATTCCATTCAGGAAGAAAACCAATCGCGAAGTGATCGACAACCTCGATCGCATAGTGAAATATAACTAATACAAAGAAATTCAAAAATATTTAGAGCCTATCCCTCTCGTAAAGTATTTCGCTGATATAGGAAAGAAAAGTAGAGTAGCGTTCTCGTGACTTTATGTAAAATGGTAATCCCCTTGCAACTTACCAAAAATATTTAAAAATAAAAACGAAATTTAGCGAGCAACTGCAAGATAAAGATATTTCTATAAACAAATACAAAGCCCTCTCAACAAAACAAGCCGTTCAATCGATTCGAGTAACTGATTGCATTACATTATAACTCCTAAAACGAGGTCATAACACAGGAACGGTAAAGAAAATGCTGCACGTACCTTCGCTAAGATTGCTTTCAGTTCGAGAAGAGCCATTAAACTCTAAATAAACAAGGAGCTTCATAAAATAATGGTTGGTATTTTGGCAGGGGCGCCTTGGAGGTGAATAAAATAAGAGGTTTGTTGCTGTTTATGCTACAGCTTACAATTATCCAGAAGGTGCTGTTTCTATTGTCACAGAATATTTTAAATATGGATCATTACTTGATTTATTGCAAGTTGTTATAACACTACCAGAAAGAGTTATTCAAGAAATCTTCACCGAAGTGTTATAAAACTTAGGGTACTATTATGAGCTCAGTGATATGCAGTTTGGGGGACTATCTCCTTCGCAAATAATGATCACTTAAAATGGTAGAATAAAGTTAGGAATGGGGTTATTCTATCATTTGTCTCCTAATACCTCAAGCAGCATCTACCATCTCCGCCCGACTAAACTAGTGTAATTTTCTACTGATTTAGTTCTCTTGAGTTCAATACTACTCATAAAAATTTCATGAAAAGTACCTTATAACGCTCCACCAATCCAGAACTATAAAAATCACTTGACATTTTCAAACTAGGTTTAATGATGCTTGAATGTGCTATTGGAGGTTTTGATAATTTTGAACAATCACCTCTTTTAAAAGACAGCATCAAGAATATCTTTACATAAGAAGGGCAACGTGCCATTGAGCATGAGAATGTTTGCTGCCTCATACATTCAGAAATATATTTGCTGGAAAATGCGGGGCAGCAAGATGAACGTTCTAGGAGAGACAGACTATAAATTTCGAAGGTCATACTTTATCTTAAATTTCTAAAGGATAGGTTTTCAATGCATTTTATTAATTTTCTCTGCCTTTGCCTTAAGCTCCACCACAGCAAACGGGCAACATTTCGCTAGCTAATTCAGCATTCTTTCCTCAGAAATTAAACAAGTAAAGATGCAAGATCAGTAAACGTTTCTCTATTAGACCTCATTCAGGTGAGCAGCGAGTGCAATCAGGAATACACCGGATCAGTATAATATTTTGACTATTAAGATGCAAAAGGAAAGAGTAGACAAAATTATCGGCCACGTATTGCATGTTTTTAATGACTGTCGTCGTGAGCAACTGATTGAACTCCTACAAAATGACAAAATTAAAATTCTCAATCTCGGAAAGCTAATCGGATTGAACGACCTGGGATTGGGCTAACGACTGTATGAGGCAATGGAAGAAATGGCCAGAGTTGAAAAAGCTGACTTTACCACATCAATTTGACATTATTTTTAAACATTCCAAGTATGATGTTTAAACATCAGATTTATTTAAAAGGATTGCACAATCACTAGGTTTTTTGCGGATTGAGGAGCGATTTAATAGCATTGGTCTCAACCTTATTTTTATGCTGGTTGGTTCCTTTTTTGCGTCTTAAAAACTATCCCCAAGGAGATGAAGCCTCTTCTTGCTCCACATTAGCTATGGCTTGAGCATTCTCTACATTTTGTTCGGGAGGTTATTCGGCCTTGCGTACGACCGCAATCAATTTTTAGAAAAGCTCCCCTTCATTTGCTTAGTTTTGCTCCAAGATCTCATAGATCTCAATGTTATCTGTAATGATTTTTTCTGAATAGACAAACAAATACATTTTAGGACACGCTTTTCAGTCTCATCAATCCTGCGTGTGCGGTAAAGTTCAGATACGGCGTAGAGTAGTTTGGCTTGGGGAAGTTGCAGTTTATTCATTAATGATATATTAATTAATAAAATATTTACGCATTTATAGTGATAAGGACCAAACTCATCAATACACTTATATAATTGAATACACGATGATCAACATAATTCTTGCTAAATGTTAAATATTATATAATTGATCACATTTAGCCAAATTCAAGATGAGGTTCATTTTCACATTATTAAGTGAGAAATAATCCTCCTTTTGACCAAGGGCCCATATCCGTTTTGGCTTTCTTTGATATTTAGATCCTCATTCCAATAGAATTAGATTTACGTACTTGAATGTTTTTTGACATTCTTAAAAGATCCTTCTTCTTTTGTTCTAACTCTTTTGAACAAATATAAATTTGTGAATTATTCGATTAGAAAATATTTGATTTATCATCTTCACCGCCATTCCCAAAAGCAGCCCTCATTTTTCTAACTTATTTAATTTTTAATTCTGCACTTCTTGAAAAACATTCAATTCTATTTGGATCTATGATCAATTTATCTTTTAAATTTGTTATATAAAGACTATTAATTGGCAAATTTGTGTGCTAAATTGATTTATGCCTGCTTACAATTCTCCATTTATAATCCTATTGACTCAATGATCGTTTTTTAGGAAATAACACGTTTTTCAGCTTATATTATTTCAGATTAAGTGAATTGGCTCGTTTTAGATAGAAGTAATCGCTTTTGTTAAATTATCGCTTCGATTTTTTATCCTTTTCTGTTGTTGATTTGGTCATCCTCGTTTTAACTAGTTACAAATTCGTTTCCTACTTTGAACAATTTTTCAATTTAGGCCAATATTTTTATTGCTTATAAGCATGCCAAACATTATCAGCAGTTCTTTTTATCTGACTATTCTCAATATATTGACTCAAACTATTTTTTTATTTATCGAGATAGTCTTTCAGCTTCCTTTTAAATTGTAGGAATTTATCACTATGAGGCTTTTCATTCTTGACCCGCAAGCATTATGTAGTATTTATTTTAGGCACTCTATGATGTTGAATATGCAATAAGAGGGAATGTCTTTTGACAAAAATATCTGATTATTATGATATTTTGGACTAGTCTTCCGATAAATGTTAACGAGCTAAATTATCCATTTTATATTAAATTTCATCTCTGATTAATGTCAAAATACATTATATACCTCTTAAATTTACCAATTAGTCATTCAATAACCATCAGTAACTTTTTACATCCATAAGATTAATACCAAATTTTATCTTTTCCTGATACTTTGATTCGAGAATAAACATTATCGAATTTTAAGAACCTATTATATATTGTTCTATTCAGCGAAAAATGAATACTCCTCGCAATGGCTCTTTGACTAAAATGTTAAATGCTCTCCAGGATACTCAAAGTTCAAGTAAAGATTCAAAATAAATTTACGAATCTGTGCTGCATCGACATTTTCAGATAATCCAAACTTTCCTTTAAAAGATTAATTCTCTCTATATCAGTATAAATGAATCTACGTAGAAAATGAATAATTAGAGAGTAGTATATATGCCATCAATGAGAGTACTTATTTCCTTACTTTAGAAATAGAAAAAATAGAAACTAATACTCAAAACATTCACTATTAATTTAGAACTACTCATTTGATGATTGATAAAAGATTGAACAATATCATGACAGATTATGCTAATCTCACCGATCAATTCAGACTTATCCGCAATGATTTACCGGCAGACTCCTATCTGGCTACATAAAATTTTCAATCAAAAAGCGCCTATCTTAAATTAAGGGCAAAAAGTTATACCTCATTTATTTAGAAGGAATCAATCGTGGTTAAATTTCTCACACGTTTAAGACGTTTAATAATTTTAATTTTTCAAAGGAAAAATTAGATGACGATATTTAAAAAGATTCGAAAGGTGCTCTTGGAAAATAGATTAATAATTGTATGCAAAACAACAGCTTAAAACCCAAAAAATAGTGTAGGTTTGATTTGACAAAAAAATCTAAAACCTGCAGGAAATTAGCCGAGATAGACCGACCAAGTTTAATTACCCTCAATGTCCATTGCGATTAATCAAATAAAAGCGAAGAAACTGAGAAGTTTTCTGTGTCAGTAGGAAATAAATAAGAGGAAGGATAAGGTATATGCGATGACCACGATTAAGAAGGAAGTATTGAATGGGTGTAGGGAGAAGTAAATCGACAGTTGGAAACTTTCAACGAAAAATTTCAATAAAAGATATAAAATTTAAACGAAGAAAATGTAAAAAATCAAAATGAGGTTTACAGTAAAATAGTGTAATAGCAAAAGGCAATTCTCGAAGATTAATTAACTTCCAAAATATAAGAAGTGAAAACATATTGTCAGTAATAGATTGACAAGCTCAGAAATTAGCTTTTACAAATGAACTAAAAAAACTAATAAGTAGTGAAATCCCTCCAATCGAAAATGAATCAAAAGATAGACGGTCAATTTTTTCAGCAATCTCTTATGAATCTAAGTTCGGCTTTCTAATCATAATTATCAAAGAATGTTAGATAGTTTAGCAATAAGTTATAAACTTAAAGGGCTTTTCATTTTCTATAAAATAAGATCAATAAAATACTTGAAGATAATCTAAATTAAAAACATAAAAGATAACTGCTTATGCATGATGATCCTTATTTAAAAATCAATAAGCTTTAGTCTCATCAAAAAATAGATTTTGGAGCCAGCGAAAAAAGTATTCCCATAGAACAAATGGATTATCTTCAATAGAATGGAATTTATCGCTCTTTGGACTTCAGCCAGGTATAATTTGGAACTCTTGATCAAAAATAACATAAAGGTGATAGTGTGCATTTTAAGAGAGCAATATCTAACTCCTCTCATAAAAATACTGAGTTCAAACAACTGAAATCAATGCTGTTGATGTAATAAAGTAAAAGGTAAAAATAGATAAAAATGATTAAAAAATACAGTCAGAATGAAAAGGATAGATTTAGTGAAATGAATCCTGCCAATTAGCATTAAAAAATAGGATTAAATCAATGGAAATAAAAAGTGGTACGAATATTAAATAAAGAGGGAGTAAAAAAACGTAAAATAACTTTTCGATGATTCTTCTCTAATTTATTTTAGTTCATCGAATCAACAAGATTTATAACTGATAATGCAAAAATTATATAAAAATTTGATAAGATTACTGTTATAAAACTCCAACTATAAAACCATGAGATTTTCTCGCTTATCAGATATAAATGAACTGATTACTTGTATAATGGAAAAATTAAGCCTTTCTCGGATATTAATATTTGAATTAACATTTTTGTAGAGTGATGATTTGGTAGAATAATTACATATTGAGTAGATTTATTAGTATAAAATATAATTGATTAGAAATCAGCTATAGTTTTAGTTATCCGACTCAATTTGATCTTTTAGATCAGCCAATTCGTTGTGCAGCTCATCAATATCTCCATTTCTCTTGATTACGTCATTCAATCTTTTGATGGAATCGTTCAATTTCTTTTTCTTTATTACCAGGAAATATTTTGAGTCTTCTTAAAGATGGTCTTTGTTTGAACCAGTTAGTATAATCACTCGTTTTGTGTTAAAATCAACTTCAGTTGGGTGCTTTAGAGCTTAACTGTATCCATCGCTGCATGATCTTCGGCAATTAGGTTTAAAAAAGTTAGTTATACCAAGCTTTTCAATTAATTCTTCTGCGACTTTCAGACTCAGTGTAGTGTATAGAAATAGTTGAACTTTAGAATTCTCTGCTAAAGTTTATATATAGCTTTTAATATCCTTGCGAGGATTACTGAGCTTGTAGTATACTCCAATTCCGAAAAGCTCCTTGACTTTGGCTATCAAGTGTTTAAAGCCTCCTGTTTAAATATTAATCTTAGTGAATCCAGTTCTTTTAATATCAGACATGTTCACAAAAACATTTTCGAGTTAGCATGCTACTATAATTTTATCTTTTTTGGTTTATGACAATGGTCTACATCTGACAATAGAAAGTCGTTTTTTAGTCTACAACTTCTTGTGCACTAAGTAGGTAACAAGAATGGCGAGTATTAGGAGAAAAGGGTACAAGAGAAGTGAGTCTTACTACAGATGCTCCTATAAATGCATAATTGATGATTAGAATATATATATGAGACCGGAGGGAATTATATCAGGTAAATTCAAAATGTATTAATTTTTAGAATAACTGAAAGTTTTAAGTTGAGTATTTCCAAGCTATAAATTATACTAAAAATATTTTTGACTTTACATATTTGGAGATTTGTAAAATTTATTAAAACATATTATTCCTGCAATAAACTTATTAAATTTATTACTCTCATTCATTTTTTTTGAAACGGTATTTTTTCGATTCCTTAATTTATTAAAAATCGATTAATTTTTAACACCATAATATATTGATAAAAGAATTTGGTCTTAAATTAAGATATGGATAAAATGATTATTAACTCTCTTTTCATTATCAGCGCGATAACCTGGAATCTTTTTATCGATCTATATATTAAAATATCGATTCTAATATTATTTCCTTCGTAGCATAGAATTGTTTGAGAAAGAAGAAAGCTCAAATAAACTATTTTAACAAAAACAAACTTCAATTACACTCACTTTGTAATGTTAAATAATAAAATTTTATTTATCAAGAAAAGAAAAAATCGTAAAATGCTTTAAAAAGTTAGCTTTATATATCCTTGATGAGGTTCGGAGATATTTGGTCTTCGTTTTCAATTGATGTATTAATTCGATAGTACAGTCCAGACAATCTGAATAGGTAGATTAATTTTGAACCTTGCTCCTTCTTTTTTTTATCTCTCTAGCATGTCAGACTTTACAAATATCCCGTTACCCATTTTTATTTTTCATTTAAATTAGGTTTGTTCGGTATTTATCGACTTTTCGTTATTCCAAACAATACATTTAAACATTAGCAGTATGGTTTCATCTTATTAGTATCAACAATGCTCAGATTATTTTAAAATATTGTTATACTCGGCTGTTTTTTATCAGGATCGAAGCTTTTAAGAAATATTTAGAAAAAATCCTTCACTAATTGATTTGATAGAGTTATTTTTAAATTATTTAATACTGAATTTTGACCAGTATTGAAGTCATTATGAATTTACACATTTTTAGTCTTTTGATTGAGTTATTACTGACCCTTCATGTTATTGAATTAGTTATTATCTTGTTATTTTTCACCTTTAGAAGATTAGAGTGAATGAATTTTGGCCATCAGAATTTTGCATATCTTATTTTTTTATTTTAATTTTTTTGTGAGTTCAAAATTAATTTTTTTCAAGGATTGTATCTCTTTGTCACTCTCATATTATTTAGTTTACATTTTTTGAAATAATTCCTTTAAATTGATTTTATATTCTTCTTTATTGAAGATACTTATCTAACATTTGTGTCTTAGTTGATCTATTTCATTTTCATATTGTTGTTTCAATTGAGCAATTGTTTTGCACCATTAGACAGACTCGAAGTTAAGTTTATATTTTTAAATGAGTTCAGTATTTAACTTAAGTTCAGTTGCATTGCAAATTTCGTCATATTTAATTCTCAAAGTTTCGTATTCCATTTGCAAGTTCATCCATTTACGTTTGATATCGGCTAGTTAATCGCTTTGCTCAATGAATTTTTATTAAAGATATCTATTATCGTTCCATTAATAATTTAAGTTGGATAGATTTCTGTCTTCCATTCAAATAATATTATGAATGAAATAGAATAAATGGAAAAGTAACTAAATAAACAGAAAAATATTAAGTAATTGATTTACTCAAGTAATCACTTCATTTTATTATTAGTTTTATTTTGTAACTTGATCTTCATCTTCAGCTCCTTCGTACTTTGTGTTGATTGTGCTCTTATTTCTTACGGCTTTATTTGTTGTTTAAAAAGGAGCCTTCTTATCAAAAACAAAATCTTAAACGCTTCGAATGTCTTTTATGGGCTGAATAGAATAAATCATACTTTTTCTGCAATCATCCATCTTATATTTTTAGTAGTATTCACTTATTTAAATTTTTCCATAAAAAGGTTTTGGTTTTCAGACTAGAACTAATAGATTTATTTGGGAAAAACCACTTTCATATTAAAGAAATTGTAAGTCTTAGTAATGTGAGCAGTTCCAACAAGCTTTTCCTCTATCTTTTTTGGTTATTGTTTTCTAATAAGCCATATATCCTATTTATTTGCAATTTATATTGGCTTAATACCGTTGTAATATGAATTAATCCATTTGTATCTATCTTCTGCTTGTATTTCCAGGGGCGATAGGATGATATTTTAATATTTAACTGTCTTACTGTTCATCCAACTATAGCTGTTATCAAATTCAAACATATACAATCCTCTTTTTTGTGCTATTATATTACTTGAAAATACTCCTTCTTTCTTATCTTTTTACACTATTAAAGTTTTAATAGAATTACTTTTCGTAATATCTCCAAGATAATAGAGTCGAATCGTTATGTCTAAACTTACCACAACAATTTTAAAATAAATTACTGAATAATCCTACAAAATCTAAAAGGAGCGTACTTCTTTTTTACCGTTTTTAATATTTATGTTTTCACTTAAACCAAGTAAATTAAAGGGATCAATCGTATCTTTAGATTCACCAATTTTTTGAATTTCATCTGTTTTTTTATTGACAATGCTATTGAGCAATTTTGATTTTTCCAATATAAAATTCACAAATTTACTTTTTCCTATTTTTCTTATTATTCTGAAAAAAAGAACAAACTGATCAGAAAAATCATGAATAGTTTATTAGCTCAGTTTATTGTAGGCTTCAACAAAAATCTGAGTGGTGCTATACTCTTAATCATGATGAAAAGCATAAAAATATCTGAATACGATATCCATCAATATTTTTTATTCTGTTTGTTTCCATTAAAAGGTTAGAAGTATTTTAATCAGCCCTTTCATTAAAAATCCATATTAGTTATTTATACGAATAAAATATTCGAGGGAACAATTTTTGTAGAGACATTAGATAGTCTTAATTTACTATTTGAATTATGCAGGAATCATATCATTCGGTAATAAAATGTTTATTAGAATCTTCGGTAAGGAATAGCAAACAAATAACAGTAAATTTGAAGGGTCGAAATGGCTAAAAGAATATTTATCAATTGGTATTGAAGTATTTGCTGGTAAATTATTCAGAGATTTGTTTTCTTTCTTTCGTCGGCAAACGATATTCATGATGTCTGAACCAATTATATTTAAATAAGTTATGTACTCTTCAAGTGTTCTAAAATTATTGATCTCCTTGATTTGCAAAATTTCTTTTGTTAGGCTCAAAAATTTTTAATTTTTGAAATTGGTGTAAGTTTATGCCCAGTTGATTAATAATCTGATAAGAGGATATCTATCTGGCTATAATTCCATGTGACTTTCAAGACAAAGTGTCAAATATTTCATTTAAAGTGCAAGATGTCCAAAAGTTCCGATGAGATAGAGGAGGGTCTATTCAATATTTTTATGCAGCATTTTTTTTGAAATGAGATGCCTTTGTCCAAAGATGTGTAAAAATTGTTGCTGCTCGGTCTTGCATTTTTACAATAGATATCCCTGTTTATGCTCTATTTTCTCAATATTTTAAAGAAACTCCAATTCCTCTTTTCTCATATAACTTATAAATATCTTCCACTTAGCAACATGACTATATTTCCTAAAAAAATGTATTTGTATTTATAAATTACCACGAACTATTGACGTCTTCAGTTTTATTTTCACAGTTTTCAGTCTGTAATGTTTATAATATAAGATGATCAAACCCAAAGTTTATGGGGAAGAATGCAATATGTTTTTCTTTCAAAAAAACGTGTTTTAAATATATTGTGCGTTACCGTCTATTAATTCTAGAATTTAAATGCGAATTAACATTAGTTACTATAAATAAATAAATGCAAAACAATAGCTCAGTAGATAAAAATTTGAAGGACTTTGAAGCGCTTCTCGAAAAATGTAAGCATAAAGATTAACTTAGATAAAAACAATCCGGAAGCTCTTTCCCAGCTCTATAAAATGATGAACTATAAGCCTACCAACAATAAAGGAGAAAAGTTAACGACTGAACAGGTAGCTAATTTTTTGAAAGTAAATAAGAAGTAGGGAGATAACTACGACGATATCATGTATTATGATGATGCTAAAATAAAAGTAACTCTGAATTTAGGCAGGAATTGGTGCTTCGGCAAACTTTCCTCATCGCTAAAGGGTACTTTGATCCCAAGGAATACTTCCAAGCAATCAAGATTGATAACCTCGACGACCAAACCTTTGACAACAAAATCAAGGCGATGTTCAATTGATGCATTATCGATATTATCACATATTTCGTATTTTTGTCTTACCAGTTAATTCTTTCATAATTCAAGACCAAAAAGATGATATAATTTCATTATAAACTTCGTTCTCTTATCCTTATTAATTTGATTTAATGAATTATCATAGTTTTTAATAATAGTTCCACCTTAGATGTGGCGTAGTTTTAATGAAGAATGCTGGGATGAAGAGTGCTGAGGCAGAATGATAGTTTTAAAGAGCATTATTAATGATCATTAAATTCTTTTTTTGTATGCAAGAATAAATGGCGACTAACGTATCCTATTTATTACATATATGTAAGTGTTTAATTACGTATCCTATGAGGTAATCAACATATATTTTATTGCCAACGTATCTCACCTCAATGAGCTTGAAAACGTTCAGACTTCTCTTGCTTTTAGTCTGCATCACCATGATTAGACTTGGAGGCGCTTCCTGCGTCTCAGGATTTGGACTTAACTCTGCTGGAGGTTGCTACAGATGTCCTGCCAATTGTTAGACTTGTGATCCCAGTGGATGTACTCTTTGTGCAAGTGGTTATGGCGTTAACTTTACTGGAGGTTGCTATCAATGTCCTGCAAACTGTCAAACTTGCGACCCAACTGGATGCATTCAGTGTGGAGCCGGTTTCAGTGTTAACTCATTTGGAGATTGCTAAGAATGTCCCTCAAACTGTTAGACTTGTGACTCAAGTGGATGCACTCAGTGCTCAAATGGCTATGGTAATAACTTTGACGGAGGTTGCTATAAATGTCCTACGTACTGTCCGACTTGCGACCCAAGTGGATGTACTCAGTGCACAAGCATCAATAATTTTATCCCTGTTACCTATGGTCTTAGCTCTATGGGCGGTTGCTACAGATGTTTAGGAAACTGTCAAACTTGCGGCCCAACTGGATGTACTCAGTGCTCACACGGCTATGGTTTTAACTCTATTGGAAATTGCTACGCATGTCCCCAAAACTGTCAATCTTGCGGCCCAACTGGATGTACTCAGTGCTCACACGGCTAGGGTTTTAACTCTATTGGAAATTGCTACGCATGTCCCCAAAACTGTCAATCTTGCGGCCAAAATGGATGCACTCAGTGTGCAAGTAGCTATGGTGTTAACTCTACTGGAGGTTGCTACCTCTGTGTTGCAAACTGTCAAACTTGCGGTCCAAATGGATGCACTTAATGCACAAGTGGTTATATAGTAAACTCTATTGGAAATTGCTACGCATGTCCCCAAAACTGTCAAACTTGCGGGCTAAGTGGATGCACTCAGTGCGTAAGTGGCTATGGTATTAACTTTATTGGCACTTGCTACCAATGTACAGCAAACTGTCAGACTTGTGACCCAAGTGGATGTATACAGTGTGCAAGTGGCTATGGCGTTAATTTTACCGGAGGCTGCTACAAATGTTCTCCAAACTGTTTGACATGCGACTCAAGTGGTTGTCTATCGTGCCTAAGTGGCCACGGAGTTAACATTAATGGAGTTTGTTATGGATGCAATGCGTTTAACTGTCAAACTTGCGATCCGACGGGATGCACTCAATGCCTAATCGGCTATGGTGCTACTCTTATAGGGTTACTTCAACATTGCACCCCATGTCCTACCAATTGTCAAATCTGTAACCCAACTGGATGTATACAGTGCTCAGTCGGATATGGCGTTAACTCTACTGGAAATTGTTATCCATGTGATGTAAATTGTCAAATTTGTGGCCCAAGTGGTTGTTTATAGTGCGCAGGGGGTTATGGCGTTAACTCGACTGGAGGTTGCTCGTCATGCGCTGCAAACTGTTAAATTTGTAGCTCAACTGAGTGTATACAGTGTGCAATCGGATATGGCGTAAACCCTACTGGAGGCTGCAGTCTATGTACTGCAAACTGTCAAACTTGCGGTCTAAGTGGGTGTACTCAGTGCGCGAGCGGCTATGGCGTGAATTCTGTTGGAGGTTGTTACAAATGTACTGCAAACTGTCAAACTTGCGGTCCAAGCGGATGTACTCAGTGTGCAAGTGGCTATGGTGTTAACTCTGTTGGAGGTTGCTACAAATGTCCTGCAAACTGTCAAACTTGCAGTTCGAGCGGTTGCACTCAATGTAAAACTGGATATGGCGTTAATTCTGTTGGAGATTGCTATAAATGCCCAGCAAGCGGATGTTGAAACAATGAAATTATGATTATTCATCAATTATAATTATTAAAAATTAAATTATTATTAATTTAATATTTTAATAAGAAGGGCTTTTCAGAAGCCTTGATTTAGAGTGGTATAGTTTGTAATCGTTTTTTTATTAATTATTATTATTATTTTTTTATGTTTATATAATTTAAGAGTATTTCAAATTAATATAATCGTTGTTAAAAGATGGCAGTTAAAATTTTAAATAGGAAAATTTTAAAAACCAATTAAAAAATAATAATTTTTTAAAAATAAGGATATAAATATCTTTTTGATATGTGAAGCATTTTTTCTATTTTATTATATTAAAGATTGAATATACTTTAACCTTGCTTGGAGTTTTATTGATATGAGTTTTATCCTCTCATAAAGTCATCTTTGGTTTTTTGTCTTTTCTTCTTCTTTTTTTCTTTTTCTTTATATTTTATATTTTGAGAAATCTCTTTTATCTTCTAAATATTTTCTTCAATTTATCTGTGCGAAATTATTCGAGTAAATAATTTTTAAAAGCCTTGAATGCTTAAAAATATTAATAAATTAAATGATCCATCTCAATTTTTTTTTAAATTTTTTTAATGGAAATGAAATGAATTGCTTATAGCAATGATAAAAATTTGTTATCTAAAATATATAAAATGTAAGATAAATTTATCAGGCTGATGAATTAGAACTAATTAACTTTTGATGAAATTCATTATTTTACAAGCTAACTTCATTCTCATGCTCATTTTCATGTTTATTCTCATCCTTAATTTCATGTCTGTTTTCATGGCTATTCTCCACAGCCTTTTCATAACCTCGATACATTAAATCTAGAATTACTGCTCCTGCTGCAATTGCTGTAGTGGTTGTAAGCAACATAAAATCTTTTAGCAAATCAAGACCCTCCTCTCCTGATTAATCAATAACCATGATAAGATTTATTGTGGCCCACGTTTCATGACTTATATGCAGTATCTGTCCGAATGAATAAATAATAGTCTACCAACGCGAAGTTAATTCATGATTCGCCAGTAAACTGTAATTAATATTTGCAGCAACTATACCGCAAATTATTAAGACTGCTCTTTGAGGACCATATACTAGGAAGAGTAACTGACCATAAAATGCACACTGAAAAGCTGTTAACAAGTAGACGATATAAAATTGGAGTTGGCTTTGTAGTATACTTTTCCAATGTTTTTTCTTTACCTATCGAACCACTTTGGCGATCAGTGAAATACCAGGAAATACTACAAAAAGAATTTCAGTTGTGAATGTTAGTTAAACTAAAGCTAGTCCAAGAGAAAGAATATATGCAATAAGTTGAATTATGATTAGTAGAGCGTTGGAGGAAACCGTTATTTTTTATATTAGCAAGATCATTAATTATAGTCAAGCTAAAATTTAATTAAAAATATCGACAAAATCATTGGTTTTAAATATAACTTAATCTTTTTATCCCTCGAAGAAAGTTCGTTTATATTGATATCTATCTTATATCATTGTAGTATTCATATCATCCGTATTATTGACACTAAAATATTTTATTTATTTTATTTCTGTAATTCCATTTAGAAAGCAATAATTTATATTAATGAGCTCCTCAAAGTATTCTTACAAGTACGGCACTCCCAATAAGCAATCATCCACAGAAAATAAACCATTTTATTATTCCACTAACAATGAAAAATCTCACATCAAAGCCACTCCAACGACCAACTATAAAGATTATTCATCAGGTGATAAATATGGTCCAGTATTAACCATCGAATAACTAAGAAACTAAAAATTAGCTTGGTATCAAAAGAAAATCGAAGAACTAAGAACCTATATAAATAGCAGCAGTTAAATCGATAGACGAATCTTAAAGAAAATTTTCGATTGGTCTGATACAGTGTCTGAAGAAGAAAGTGAGAGTAATTTTTTGAGGGAATTAAATATCAAAGTGAAAAAATTAATCAATGAAAACCAATAATTACGTCAAAACGTTCACAGCAAAGATTTATAGAAGTTAAAACATGAGAATGCACAATTGCAGAAAATGATCATGGAGTTTTAGAGAGGTCAAACAGCGAGATAGACTTTGCTCGATGGCGAAAATAGATACTTGCGCAATTATATTAATCAAAACACAAATAACAAACTAGGAAGCAAGGAATAGATAAATTGTATTAACTATTAAAAGGAAAAATAATAAGTAAGTCTAATTGATTGTAATCCTCTAAAAAGTAGTGTCTCTGATAATAAATTTGACAGGGTTATCTAAAATCAAACAAATCATGCAGAAAACATCACCCACATAAAGAAATTCTTCACTAACTTCATAAACACTGTGATAGAATCCAATGATAATAAGTTGGAAGTGCAGAATAAATATATAGAAACTCTTTTAAAAAAAGTGATACATCTTGAAGAATAAGTTAAGGGAAATTTTAATCACTTCAAATTCGAGAGGAAAGTTCGAATGCAGAATTCAGTGAGGAAATCAAAGAATTTTAGTTAGGTAACTCCGTAGATCAAAGGAGAATAAGATGTAATATAAGATATGGACTAAGAAGACTTCAATAATGTTTAAAGTAGCAGTCAATTGATTACAAGAAAGTTATTTGTAGATCGATCCGACAGGGTTTAATAAAGTAAATTGGAAAAATAAAGTTTATAGACTTTAAAACTTAGAATTAGACAATTATCAGAAGACTATAACTATTTATAAGAGAAGTATGCTATTTAAATACAAAATCACATTAAAGACACCTCAGATGCAGATGATGCCCTTATGAGAGTGTAGAAATTGCAAGGTGAAAAGAAAGATTTAACATAGAAGACGATTCAAATGACCAAGGAACTCAGAATTTGTCAATAAAAGATAAGGAAACTTTAACATGGGTATATTGAAAAAGAGAAATTCGATGCTTTTGGAAGTAATCCGATTACATCCAATCCTTCTAATAATATAGTAATATAATTAAGACAAATTCGCGAAGAAATTTAATCGTGTAGCATGAACTATTCGAAGGAAGCTGAAAAGCAGATAAATAAACTAGTTATAGAGAGAGATTCGTTACAAAGATAATTGATATAAATTAAAAAGACTACTTTATAACAATCTAAAAATTCTCCTTTACAAAAACAGGTTTTATTGCTGAAAGAACAAAATGCTCAACTTTAGAAAAATTGCCGTTTTTACGAAACGCAGATAGAAGAATATTCAGTTCAACTGAAGGAACTATAACAGGAAAGTGAAGAGAGACTATTAAAAGGAGCTTATAGACAAAATATATAAATAAATGAGGAAGAAAAGTTGAGAGGCAATGAATTGACAGGAATTCAGTGGCAACGTAAAGCACATGAGTGCATGGTAAATTCAGTTAATCGTCTCATTTATTTGGAAAATTAACTTAAAAAAGAAAGCAATTTGAGATCATGATGTCCGGACATATTTTTAACATTAATTGTTTTCTATATAAAATTATATGGTCTTTGTAAATTTGATTGACAGAACTTTAGTTTATTTTAAAGATGTTTTTGCTTTTATCTTTTAGATGATATTTAAAAATAGCATGAAAAGCCTGGGAAAGAAAAAGATAAAATAGATATAAATTAAGAAACCGTCGACGATTACTCGTCTTATTAAATGCTACGTCTGCAATCAACACTTTGATACTCAAAGCAGCTTCGATGTGCACCTCAAACAGCATCAAAGTAAACTCAATCGTACCAATATTTAATAGATACAAAGAAAAACGCAAGAATCATTCAGAACAAAAAAACCTCTTTCCTTCTTGAATAAAACACAGAGTATAAGTCTCTCTGCTGAATAAAAAAATAAAAGGTAAATTGAGGTAGGCGAAATTTCTCCAAAGGAGGAAATTTCTGAAGAAGAGTATGAGAAATAAATCGAAGAGGCCCTCAGATAAAGTAAAATACTGCTTGAAAAAATTTAGTTTATTACTCAAATAAAAGAAGAGCCATAGAAGTTTGTTTAATAGACTGTAAGGACTTCGGAGGAGGTCCAGTAAGTAGAAAAGACGATCGCCAATGAACAATAATTATTTAAAATAATTTCATCATCTAATGCAGGTGCAAATATAGAGCCGTTAATCTTAGCAACAAACTTTTAAACGAAGTATTACTAAAACTACCAATAGCAGTTGAATCATCTGAGAATTTTGTCATCAATGGCGATTAACCCTGCATCTATCATACAAATCTTATAAATCAGGAAGAAGATTTGCAGAGATGTTTTTAAGTAGCTCTAAGATTTTTATAAAGTTGAAGAAATATAGATACCTAAAATGATTCCCCAAACCAAAGTTTCGTCGGTTCTCACTGTAAGTGATGGATAATTAGCATACTGTGCTGACTGCTATCTACCCATAGTGGGAAGTAGTCAATTCTTTCACCTTAAATGTGGACACAGCTATCATGAAGAATGCTGGAATGGAGAGTGCTGCGGTTGAGTGATAGTTTTAATGTTAATGATTAACATATAAAATAAAATGATTATTAACAAATTTTGTATCAAGAATAAATGGCGACTAACGTATCCTATTTATTACATAAATGTAAGTGTTTAATTACGTATCCTATGAGTTAATCAACATATATTTTATTGCCCAACGTATCTCACCTCAATGAACTCTCAAACTCTCAGACTTCTCTTGCTTTTAGTCTGCATCACTATGATGAGACTTGGAGACGCTTCCTGCGTCTCAGGATTTGGACTTAACTCTGCTGGAGGTTGCTACAGATGTCCTGTCAACTGTCAGAATTGCGGCCCAAGTGGATGCAATCAGTGTACAAGCGGCTTTGGTGTTAACTCTGTTGGAAATTGCTATCAATGTCCTGCTAATTGTCAGAGTTGCGACCAAAGTGGATGCATTCAATGCGCAGGAGGTTATGGTGCTAATTTTCAAGGAGGTTGCTACCAATGCATTGCAAACTGTACGACTTGTGATCCAACTGGATGCACTCAGTGCATAGTGAGTTATGGTGTTAACTCTTTTGGAGATTGTGAGATATGTGCTGCCAACTGTCAAACTTGCGATCCAACTGGCTGTACACAGTGCGCAGTAGGGTACGGTGTTAACTTTGAAGGAGGTTGCTACCCATGTACCTCAAACTGTTTGACTTGTGATCCAAGTGGATGCACTAAGTGCCAAACTGCTTACTTTGGTGTTAATTATGGTGTTACTTCTCTTGGAGGCTGTTATATTTGTTCTTGGATTGGATTCTGTTTGGCTTGTAACCAAAGTGGATGTACTCAGTGCGCAAGTGGGCATGGTGTTAACTCTATTGGAAATTGCTACACATGTCCGACCAACTGTCAAACTTGCGGTCCAAGTGGATGTACTCAGTGTGCAAGTGACTATGGCGTTAACCCTATTGGAAATTGTTTTCAATGCCCTTCAAACTGTCAGACTTGCGGCCCAAATGGATGCACCCAGTGCTCAAGCGGCTATGGGGTGAACTTTATTGGAAACTGCTACCCATGCGTTGCAAATTGTCAGAATTGCGGCCCAACGGGATGCACTCAGTGCGCAGGTGGCTATGGAGTTAACTCTACTGGAGGATGCTACAAATGTGTTGCAAGTTGTCAAACTTGCGGCCCAAGTGGATGCACACAGTGTGTAAGTGGCTATGGTGTTAACTCTGTTGGAGGTTGCAGCACATGTCCTGTGAACTGTTTAACTTGTGGTTCAAGTGGATGTATACAGTGCGCAAGTGGCTATGGGGTTACCTCTGTTGGAGGTTGCAACGCATGCCCTGCAAACTGTCTTACTTGTGACTCGAGTGGCTGTTTATCGTGCGTTAGCGGCTATGGTTCAATTGCTAGACTTGGATTATTAGGAACTTGCTACTTATGTCCTTCAAATTGTCCGTCCTGCGGTCCAACTGGATGCACTCAGTGCCCAGTCGGCTATGGTGCTAATCCTTCTGGAGCTCGTCAAACTTGCAGCGCGTGTCCTACAAATTGTCAAATTTGTAATCCAACAGGATGCGTCCAGTGCGCAGTTAACTATGGAGTAAACTCTACTGGAGGTTGCTACCCGTGTGATACAAATTGTCAGATTTGTGGCCCAAGTGGTTGCTTATAGTGCGCAGGCGGCTATGGAGTTAACTCCACTGGAGGTTGTTCTTCATGTGCTGCAAACTGTTAGGTTTGCAGCCTAGCTGAGTGTCTACAGTGTGCAATCGGATATGGCGTTAACTCTACTGGAGGCTGTAACCTGTGCACTACAAACTGTCAAACTTGCGGTCCAAGTGGATGTACTCAGTGTGCAAATAACTATGGTGTGAACTCTGTTGGAGGTTGCTACAAATGTACTGCAAACTGTCAAACTTGCGGTCCAAGCGGATGTACTCAGTGCACAAGTGGTTATGGTGTGAACTCTGTTGGAGGTTGCTACAAATGTACTGTAAACTGTCAAACCTGTGGCCTAAGTGGTTGCACTCAGTGCACAAGTGGCTATGGTGTGAACTCTGTTGGAGGTTGCTACAAATGCCCAACAAGCGGATGTTGAAGTAATGAAATAATGATTCTTCTTCAAATCATAGTTATTAAAATTGAATATATCTTCCATATCTTTTATCTAATTGATTTGAATTTTTTTGTTTTTGATGCCTCCTAAAAAATTAAAGGTCTTCGAATGACCTAAAAATAGCTTGAAAGGAACATTGTTTAAATATATATTATTATTTATTCTTAAGTCAAAAATCAATCATGAAAATCAAAATGTTAGTCTAAGATAATAACATTAAGTATGAAAAATAAAGGATTTGCTCTATAATCGTGGTTATAAATTCTCCATGGCAAATATGTCCCATAAATAAAGCAAATTTATCATTTAAAGAGCGGATCAATGTACTGGCCCGTTAGGAAAAATATTGTACTGTCAGTGATCATGGCTAATCGCTACTAGCTTAGAGGTTTTCTAATTAAATACATAGTTACAGTGATAAAACGCGTCCTGATGACTAGATTCGCTCCATTTTGGAGTTCGTGATATCATAGAGAAGAATATTATCAACCCCGAGCCCAACCAAATAAACTTACTCTTTTTAGGCCTTGCGAATGGGATACATCATTGAAATTAAAGTATCAAACTCTTGTATTTCGATGATTGTTGAGTAGGCGTTCAAAGAAATATCAAATATTTTTATTTGATCATGAGTGAGGTAGCAAAGATAATCAACGCTGTTGGATGTCACCCAAAGGACTTGCTTCAACTGTTTTTAATCTTCCAGATTGAACACAAATAAGGGTTAGTTTTTCTCGAAAGTATAAACCTGAGTTATAACCAAGGCCTACATGTATAATTTTATTCAGCCGAGAGATGACTGCGAATAGGGCTTTGGTGGAATTAAACTGGGCAGATTCCCATGTATTCTACATTTTGATAGTGATACTTAGCATGTATAGTGCTTGAGAACTTCATTGGAATGGATTGATCTAAGCTATATCGACTCGTTATTTATTAACAAATATTCATCGAAACTCTTCCAGAAAAAATTGCCACTGCCATGATTCACCAATTTAAGATTTTTAATGTTTATAATCCAGTACTCAGTCGAATTTTTAAAACAGACAAGTTGTTGGATGTTGGCGTTACTTTAGAGAGAATTAATTTGAGTTACAGCTGGAATGGTAAATTCAATTGGAGTGAGAATGTCTTCCTGTGCGGGAAAGATGGTCACATGATTGTTTTCAAAAACTTCAATCACGCATTCATTAACTATTGCAAAAGCGATCACCTTTTCTAGGTCTCCTCCCCGAACACATGGAAATATGCGCTCAATGGATACCTCTTCCTTGATGCTATCGTATTTCAACAAATCAATTTCACAATCCTCACTATTGCTAAATAACAGCAATTTTACTACAATAAAGGATGAGCCTAAGTACCATCTAGTATAAATTTATTTGCATGGTCTTCCCCTTCATTGGCAGGCAATTTAATTTTGGTGAATTTTTAAAAGTATTTGTTACCTTTGGCTTCGTATATGATATCATCATATTCACGGTTAGTTATGGCAGCATTGTAGATGGAGTTAGTTCTCTTGATACTGTCAGTTATTTTAGAATCAAGTTCTTTTATCAATTACTCTTTTTAGCGACGAACTTTTTCTGTAATTTTGCATGTATGTGGCTTCAACAAATGGAATGGCTATATGCATTCAGTGTATTAGCTCTATATCCTAGGATTATTACCATGCTGACGTGAGATTAGATTTGGGAATATATTAAAGATTTTTAAAGGAGAGAAAGAAGATGACCACTCTTGACATCATAACGAAATTCTTTTAGCGGCAACTCGAGACAGGCTTCATTAAAGAGAGTATAGGCTGTATGTGCTAGACCGGCTTCAAGTAGATACTTGTAAACCAGAGTGTTAAGCTCGTTAGCCTTAACTACGATGGACATAATA
>Ga0302188_10000455_pt1 | contig 34825 bp, 19 predicted proteins | sample II_Bog_E2_1_FD_198783 | JGI IMG/M metagenome (GOLD analysis project Ga0302188, IMG submission 198783) | Peat permafrost microbial communities from Stordalen Mire near Abisko, Sweden - II_Bog_E2_1 | ecosystem: Environmental > Terrestrial > Soil > Wetlands > Peat | place: Sweden: Abisko...
AAATAGAGACAAACATGTTCAATATAAATAATATGAATATTTTATGATCTCTTCTCTTTAAAGATCTGGATTTCAAGTCAATAAAAAGTGATCTGTAAATGATAATGTGCCAATTTGATTTAAAAAATATTTTGAAATAATATCATTTATTATATTGTTTATTCGTAGAACTAAATATTATTCACCCAACCTCAATTTTTAATTTTAGTTGTATAATTGAGTAATTAAATCGTCTTTTTAGATTTAACTAAAATATCATTTATTTTAGTCTTTATTTCATTATTTTTTTAGTCTTTATCTTTCGTTTTTAGAAAAATTTAGTTATATAATTCAGAAAAATTTATATTTTTTTAGTCTTTACGACTTTCTCCAGAACCTAAAGATGTTTTATTTTTTATTTTTAAGGGAGCCAAATTATCGTTTTTCATTAACTATAGATTTTTTGAGGATGATATTTAGAAGAAGGGTTTATTATTATAACTCTATATTATTTATGGACAGATTTATTTGCTATCTTTAGAATAATAGTTAAATCCAGCATCTGTTCCTGCAGATTCATGATTCCATGATTTAAAATCATATTTTTTCTTCAAAAATTGCATATCAGAAAGATTCGAAGTTTTTCTGAAATTATCAAAAACATTCTTAAAGATTTAATCATTGTCATTGTTTTTTGAGAAGATGCTAGCTTGCCTCGTTCCAAGATTTTTGTTTTCCTTTTTTTCAAAAATAATTTAATCTTCATAAGATAATTATTATGATTTTAATAAATTTGTAAAGTTGATGCTTTCTCTGTTTTTTTCTTTTTCTTTTTTACTGCTTTCCTTGAAACTAATACGAGGAAAATTAGTTTGTTTATTTTGAAAGCTCTATCTGATCTTAAATATTTTTTTGTTTATTTCTTCAATTTTGGTGAAAAAAAGTTCTTTTTTTAAAGTTTATTTTTATTTTTCATAATTTTTGTTTATCATTCCCTCAGATCGATGCTTTTTTAATAAATGTTTTTAATCGATTAAAATTTTATTTTTTATCTTATGTTGTTAATTTTTGCTTTAAGAAACTTTGATTGTTGTTCCTGTTTTGTTATTTTCATTCATATTTGTTTGGTTTATTTTTTCGTCTAAAGCACTCTGCTTTTTTGATGATTATTTAAGAGAATTATCGTTGTGCAAAATTTTAATATCCTTTACAACTTATGGTTTGGTTAACCAATATTTGAGAACATTATTACAAGCATCATTTATTTTAAACTTTTGAGTAGGAGATAAATAATTGGAGTTTAAAACTATCTGAGGTGGAATATACACTTTAAATTATCCAAATTAATTAAATCCACAAGATTCAGGAGTTATTTAGATAAACATATTATACTAAATGAGCTCATGAGCTAATGCTTCAAGCTTTTGCTCAATACTCAAAAGAGGAATATTCTTTTTTAATTCAGATTATTTAACAAATTTCATAGAAAATGGAATTGCTTAATAATATAGTGCATATTTTTTAAAATTGCGCTTGCTTTGAAGAAAGGTTTCATCCTCTTTAATTTGTTTCAGCTTTATGATGTAAGGGCGCTTATTGAGATTACTGAATTTCTTAGTATATTATTCGAGTAATTGAGGACTTAGTATTTCCAAAACTGCTTTGAAGCTTTTTATTTTCATGCATATCGAAGGGTTATTCGGAAAAATATAACAGTTACTCTCAAAAGTATACTCGTTCTAATCTTCGATGAGCATAGATATGGGTCGAATTTATTAAGATTTTACAGAGACTAGACGTTTATGTTTTTACATAACTAAAAATTTCACAAATAAATTAATAATGAGAAATTAATGTTTTGCTTGTACTTTTCATTGTACATTAATCAATAATGATAGAGAAACTTTCTATTTTTATTTGAATTAAGACGATTTTGAGATATATAGATGGTATTTTCCCAGCTATATAATATCGCTTTCAATACTCTTGAAAAATTAATTTAAATTTCATTCATTTGTTGAGAACAAAAGTGGCAAGATCATTTAATTTGTTTTTCCAGTATTTTTTGATATTGTATTTTAGCCTTGTTGAGTTTATCCTCTGATTCCAGCAATTCAGGAAGGAGACGGTTGAACTCTTTAGCATAATTCTTAACTTCATTCAAGTAAATTTAGTTTCGTTGGTTCATTTTTTCTTTTTAATCCATGAGCAAGTCCATTTCTTTCTTAACATGCTAAAGAAATAATCTGTTCACTTTCTTTTGGTCGTTTTACCTTTGCTTGATTTTTTCTTCAAGTTACGCTTCTCTTTCATTAAGAGATTCTAGATATTTTTAGTCCACTCTACGCATCAATTTAAAAGTGATTATAGTTGGAATAGCAACTAAGATGATAAAAATGAAAAATTAGCCCTCATGGCTCATATAAAAATATAATATATTGTACTGAAAATCCATCAATTGAATAGTCTATCTTCTTAAGATTCTTTTTTAACTGTTGTCGGCATAGGAGCGCACATTACTCTCATTTATATTTCACTATCATCAACTAAATAGCCCAATAAGTACAAAATTTAAACTATTCATTTTATTGAGGATGCTCACTCGAAACTAAAGAGGTTTTTTTCTTCATTAGAGTCGGATGGGGAGCGGGAATGTCGTCTTCGAGCAACCCTAATGCTTCTAGAATTTGTTCACTATTTTTTACTTATCTTTTAAATTATTTTTCTATCTTTTATTCCATGTTTTTGCGGTTATTAGTCAATATAATAGGTGAAATTATTTTTTGTTTCTGCATCTAAACTAAGATTAAAACTACTTCTATGGTTTGCATATTAGGATTGATGTCATCTTAAAAATCATCATTACCTTCATTATCTGCAATATCTTCTAAATGACTTTTGGATGTGGCAAAAAAAGAGCTACCGTAATTATCATTGAATTCTAATAAAGTGGAATTAGGATTCTTTGTTTAGATGATGATTGTAAATTATTTGGCTTCTATGCTAGAATGGCACAATTTTCTAAATTTTTTAGGCTTTCTCTTATAATTTTTATTAAATTAAACAATTTCATGAATAAGATCTCTCACAAGACAATCCTCTGTGTATGTATTTTGCTCTTCCTCCTCATAACAAAAAAGTAAAATTTTATTCTTCAACTCTATATCTCTCATATTATACTGCAAGCGTATTATGAAACTTAAAGATCGCACATTGGTTCAATTTTGAACTTTTACTCTGACGCCTCGATGATTTTATAAAGTACTTTTGTCTGAATTTCCCGAAATTATTTTTTATAATTCACCTGGATTACCTTGTTCAGTCTCCTTACTGATTTTCGTAAACGTGAAAAATAATGATTTTTTACACTATTATCTGTTCTGAGTTAGATTGAGGTACCTCCCTAGACCAAGACTTTGACTAATGAATGCCCATTTATTTCCCATCTTGTCGTGTAAATCGAATAGAATATTTTCCTATTGAATTGTCCAGTTATCCCTGCAGAGGGCGGGGTCAAGATGATTATTATATCTAAATGGAAAGATGATTACCGTTCTCTACATTGTTTTCCGGTTCGTGGTGCAAAGCCAAACTTCTCTTGAAGCTGTAGGGCAATATGACTCCATTTATTGATTCTTAAGCTCTCATAAAGACATTTCAGAGCTTAATCCTCCTACTCTGTCCAAGGTTTACGATCTGTAGTTTTATTATCGAACATAATGTTGTAATAACCAAATGCGAAAGTCAATTATTGGAAATATTTCAAAATGAATATATTGATGAATCATGAATGTTAGTCATTTAATACTTTGGAAACCTCTTTAATCAATTTATCGCCTTTGTTTTCATCTTTGAATTGAATTTTTAGGAGGACGAGCTAGGGCTTTGATATTTTTTCATCAATTAGAAGAATTTTTTTTATTTATACGTTTTTAGTCGTATTATTCAGGCAGCGGATTTAGGTGACTTTCGGTATTATTTTACCAGTAAACGCGATGCATTTATTTGACATTCTCACGTAAATATATTTATCTGGTTTATCACTAAATTTTTACAAGCTCACGACCACGTTTTCGATAATATCCTTACTGTTGAGTCTAAATTTATTGGCAACTTCCTTGAAAGTGACATCTGTTTGTATATAATCGTAAGATCCAGTGGAAAGTTGTGGATTAGCATTATCTTAGGCTATTATGGGCCCATCGTCTTCTTCTTACTCTTCTTCTTAATTACCTTCTCCTTCAGGAATTGATTATTTATTATTCACATTAAAAATGCTTGTTTACATATTTCCAAACAGCCCTACATTATTGCTTTGAGGAGGTAAACCTGAAAATAATTGCTGTTTTCCAAAAATACTGCCACCTGATAGTGATGAAAACAATCCACCTTGCGTTGGCTGCCCACTTGTAAAAAAATTAGGAGTATTCTTTGGAGAGGAATTGAAAAGAGAAGGTCCACTAGCTAACTACCCAAATAGATTTGGTTTTTATGGCATTAAAAAGAATGATGAGGTTGTGGGAACATCTATTTTTTTGCCTCCGGGTCCAATTGCAGTTAATGTAACTTATTTTTTTAAGACTTACGAAATGGGTTTCGTCACTTATGAGGAATCATTATTTTAGTTGGTAAATAAATTTAACTTTTGTGAAAGAAATGATTTTGTATTTGGTTATGCCTCTGATTTATGTAGCAATTACTAATTTGATATTTGCTATTTGTTTGTTGGAGATATATTTGATTGAATTTAATTGGTTTGATTAATAGCCTCTATGTTTGATTAAACAGCTATTGTTGGAGAGGGAGGGTTTGTATTTAATTTAATTTTATCAAAAGGTCTATCATTGATCAGTTTTGAAGGTTAAGCGCGTTATCCTTGTATTAATGCTTCTTTTGTATCTTTTAAATTTAAAGGTATAGCAAATAAAGATTTATTTTGAGGTGGTTGCGGATTATTGAAGGACAACTTGGATTGCGAGTTATCGAAAAGAGATTTTTATGTATTTATTAGAGAAGGTTTTAAAACTGAATCTGATGGTGTTGCTGCCGAAAAACCAAATAGAGGTGTTGTGAGAGTATTCGATTGACCAAAAAAAGAAGCCCCAAATGTAGATTTTTATTTATTACTTGAAGCAGATTATACTGGCGCGAGTGTTGAAACAAGTTCTGAAGATGAATTATTATTTAAAGTATTTTTATTATTATTGAAAATTCCAAGGTTAACTGTACAGAGAGATTATACGGGTACGGAATTCGTTTCTTTTGGTTTCCCAAAAAGAGTATTTCCATTTTACGGTTTATTGAAAATGCTACTTATAGGCGACGGGGTATTTCCTTGATTCGATGATAATTGATTAAAGGGAAATTGTGATATGTTTTATAGCTGATTTAATTTGGACTATTGTTTAGTTTCTGGTGGATCATTTTGAGTTGTTTTTTATTTTAAGGCACTTGCAAAAGGTGTACTCTTAATCTAGGAGTTTTAATTGATAGTTATATCATGAGGTTTTTGTTCTTCTGAATGTAATAATTGCCTTTATTCAGACTTGAGTTAGCCTCCATTGTCTTTAGAAGCTCCTTATGATATTTTTCCCGTCTTTAGAGAATTTATGTTGTGAAAAAGTGAATTTGTATTCGTAAACAACACAGGAACACTTGAACTACTGATAGACGTTCGCAAATTAAAAATGGATTGCGAGGTAGAAGCTGAAGAATTATTAAATAAATTGGCTATTGGTTGGCTCATATTAAAAATGTTTGTTGCCATTGAATTACCAGGAAAAGGTTTTGTTTATTCAGGCTTTATTTATTGACCAGAGGAAATTGGATTTAGTTTTATGAAATTAAATTGAGATTCAACTTTTGAACTTTTCATCTAAACGACCTTTGTATCATTCTAGTTCACAAATATTTCATTCTCATTTCGAGGATTCTGCTCGCGCTGATCAAGTTCTTACTAAATCATTATCTCCTTATTATCATTTCTATTGAGAGGGCTGCTTCTGAAAAAATCTGTGTTGAGAGCAAAAATGGGCTTAGCAGATTTTAAAGATTTATTTTTATTTTTCTCAAAGTGTGAGGATACAAGTACATCTTAGCTTTAGGCAATTTAATAATTTATGATTGATTTTCGACTGAACATTTGTTTCCTTCTATCCAGCTCTTCGGGCGTAAAAAGTTCAGCAGCGTCAATTTTGCTTAGTTATGCTATACGGTCTTTGATCCTTTGCAGTTTGGGCGATGCTTCAGTCATTGTTATTGAGACTGGCAATTAAAGCGAACTATTATAAAATTTAGGAGGGTAATTCGTTAAAATAGGCAAATAGTAGAGACAAATTCAGTTTTCAGTGATTCAAACTAGTCACTATTCATATTATTGACAGTTAGTTTGGGCAGTTAATAATTTTCATGCGAGAAAAGAGGTGAATGGTGAATTATTATTAAAATTCGTTTGAAGAGTCATGCTCTTCATCCTTAATCGCAAGTTTTTGCATCCATAATTTAAAGTATATACTTGGTTATTTTAGTAATAAAGGTATGAATTAAAGTAGGAATCATCATCAATCTAATGCAAATTCTCTCTTTTTTATCAGTTAAAGTAGTTGAAGCAAGCTCTCTTCGGTTATTCTTTCTTTTTATTTCATTTTTAAAAGACTTCTCCACATTTTCGGTAAGGACTGTTGATACATCAATAAATTATAATGTTTTGTCTTAATAAGGTCACAATACTCTTCTTGGTAAAAATTGTTCGCTGCTTTGAGCTCATTATTTCTAATTATAAACATAAAAATTATGAATAACATAATTGTGAGCCTTTTACTAATTGACTATATGGTCGAGGATTACCACAATATCTTTTCGAACTGTTCTTTGCAAATGGCTTCTTTGTTTCATTCATACGATTAATATTTTTAATTTAAAGATGACCTGACTTTTTGGTGGAGCATGCTGCCTTTTTAATTTTGAAAACCTTTTATTTTTGAGGAGTTTTATAGCTTTGATCGTCTTGATAATAAAAATGAGATTAAGGATTGATGAATTGAATGGTAATCATCTGATTTCCTATTTTATTTTTAATATGATAACAATAAAACATTTGTTAAACAGCAATAATCTGATTTGCCTCCGTTTGAGTTTCAAATTTAAAAATAATCGCAATAAATGCAACATTTTATAGAGTTAAACATTCTTTACTTTTCGTTCAAGGCAAGGAATATTTTTGAAAGACCGTTTAAATATTTAATATATTTTTTAGCTTAAGTTTATTCCAGTATGAATGATCATATTGGGGCAAAATAATATTCAATAAGTTCACTTTCAGTTGCCTTTGAATATTGTTTCTTCAGCTTGCAATACGTTTACTTCGAGGAACCAGTGAATTCGATGAACTTCATTTCTTATTAAGATTGTTTGATTGCAAATTTGTGTTCTTTGCTTTATTGCTATTTCTAAGAATATTTCTATTGAAGATAACAGTTTTGAGCTTCATCCTTGATTTTAATAAACGGATGATTCTCATCATGTTTATAATTTTGACTCAACTCACATTCTGAACAGAGATTGAATTATTTACAAACCAAGCATCGATATCGGTCACCTTGAATCTCCTTATTATTATTGCAAGCATTACAATGGCAACTTCTATGAATTGTATAGTTTTTATTTTTACTGACCAATTATTCTTGAATGGAAATCATTTTACTGGTTATTTATTCCATAACTCGCTCTTTCGTCCTTTTTTTGAACTCTTAGAGCTGGTCTACAAGCTCTTTTCTTTTTTGCTATACATAATATTGGGCATAATTTGGATCAATTCCCTATGATTGATTGGCTGATTTGGTGGGTAGCCAGTGAAATTGTGATTGTTTGACTTGCTACAAATAGTATTTGATATTGATATTTTGAGTTAAGGAGACGATAAAATCTTCCTGAGATGAAAGAGTGATTGCCTAATTTTGTGTATCTTGATAGTAAAAATGATAGATATAATGAGATGTGAGACTATAGGCTTTGATGATTTTGCTAATTATTTGGTAGTAAGTAAGATCGGTTATATCCATTTTTATGATCTTTTCTTTTCCTTAAATGAGATAGGCAATTTTGATTATGTTACTCTTCTTCATATAAACAATATACAAAACGAATGTATTTTTAAAGATTCTTTCCACAAAATCCTCAAAATACAAAATACGATTTGTCCTTATTTTAATATTTCAAATTTGAATCATTTCATTATAATTATCGCAGACCAATTTTATATATTTGAATCATTACGAAATGCACTAATAAAGGAAAAATACCAATACGCGGCTGTCTTTTACGCTATTAACCTTGCTGTCAATGCTCTCATATTTGGTTCATCCCCAAAATCTAACAGTCAGCTCCACTTCCCAGTATGTGGGAGCTACAGTAAATTATACTCTCACAGTTGCCAATCATAATCAACCCAAAAATGTATCATTCGCCTTCAGCAGCTGGTCATACACAACTCTCAATCCATATTCTACTTCAACTCAAGTATTTTTGTTAGGATCCTAACTTTCTTTAGGATTTTTTCCTCAAGTTATTCAATGCCAAGTCCCATCAGTGAGTTCGACTCAAGCATTAACTTTTACTTTAACCAATATGCTAAATCCTTCTTCATTAAAACCATATTTATTAACAGTAAGTCTTACAAACAGTACTTCCACACTGACACTTATGGCAAATCTCACAGCTACTCTACTGCAGGATTATGGATTTTATCCAATCGGCTATTCATCAATAATAGGTCGAAGCAGCACTGTAAGTTTTGATATTTTATGCCCCAATTATATTGACAAAAATACCACTCTTAATCTCAACTTTAATTCTTCTCTAATTGCCATCACCTTTTCAACGCCCTCAGATAACAGTTATACAGTCAATCAAGGGAACGGAACAGTATTAATGACGAGCTGGGCATCAGTGGCGGTAACTTTTTTGACAATTGTAAACGTGGTAATAGTGAATCCGCTGGCAGCAGTATCGACAACAATAAATGGTGTACTTTCCTTCAAATCAAACAATGTAACATATAGCATTCAAACTGTATCGTCGACTATCACTTTGCAAGCTGTAGCTTTTAATAGTCTCATTGTTACTTCTCCACTTTATTATGGAACTAAATCTTCTCTGGTTATTACTTCTTCTTGCAATTATACACAAGTAAACAGTACGAACGTATCCAATCCGGCATATTCAATAATGTCTTATACTTCTTCTGAAATTCAATCAACCAACACTTCTAATTGCCTTTTGAAAAGCAACTCCTCCTGTATTCACACTTTGATGAACAACTATAGTTTGACTTATTTTCAAGTGGGTATTGGTAACTTTAACTTTTCTACTTTCACTCTCACTTCTTATACTTTTTATGCTGGAAGCTACTATCCTCTGTGTAAAAGTAGCGCGACTGTCACAATTACTGCACAAGTAATAACTCCATCTATATCACTTAGTAGTTGTATAAATTTGATTGTTTCACAAACAAATAGTTTAGTAATGGCAATACCAATAAGTTCTGGTCAAGCTGGGGACATTGTTTATATATCAGGGTTAAGCGGAACTATCACAAATACAAATGTCTGGTCATCGATAGCAATTGGATCAGCATATTGGTATACATCGATCCTAAATTCTACGAACATCGTAGCGAGCAATATTACGACTGGAGTTAATACAATCTCAATTGTCCTTACTTACAGCAATCCTACTCACACAACAACAAATAATTCATTGACAGCTGTAAACATCTATCGCGGAACAATAATATATGCCTCAATGAGCAATACGACTTCCAGTGCCTTATGCCAAACTTTGTATGGCAAAACCATAAGCACCTCCTCTCTCTTTTCATCCAGTTTGGTCACATATAGTTCGGCCAATATTTCTCTGGACATGAACATGCAAATATATGATTACAGTCAAACGGATTATGTCATCATCTCTGTCAATAGCAGCGGATTACAAAATCAATATCCCTTAGCCGGTTCGCTTGTTGGAATAACTCCTTTTTACTTGATTAATGGTGTCTCAGTCGCGTCTACTCAAATTAATAGTACTACTGTTTCTTTGGCATTTAATGCAAATGTTACAATGCCTTCTTCATCTTCTCCTATTTTAAAAGTAACACTTGGAAATATAATAAATCCTCCTATCGCTGGCAATTTTTGGCTATCAATAGCTACATATGACTGGTCGTCAGGAGGAGTAAAGTAGATTCTGACAACTTCAAGTCTTTCAATTATAGCAAATTCTTTATCGTCAACTATTTCTAAAATATATTTATTGCAAAATAATAGTCTTTCACTTAGTTTGATGAATGCGAATCGAAATATTCTGTCCAAAAACATAAGTAGCACATCTTCCTCTATGACAATTACTCTTCCGTCTCAATTAAGTTGTAGTAATGCAGTTAATCGTACAATCAACACAAATTGGTTCATTGGAGTTTCAACTTCTAATAATAACTCGATTGGAAACACCACATTTTTAGATGTCAATCTTGGAGTCTGCATGGTCTCTTACTTCACAGGAACCCTATCAATTGCAATATCAGAGGTATTTATGAATATTTCATCAACGGTGACTTCAGTAGCAGTAAATAATTATTGTGGCGACAATTGCTATCAATGCTCTTCAACGATAGCATGCACTGCTTGCTTTAACATGACCTACAACTCAGCTATAAATTTTTATAATGGTAGCTGCTTCAGCACATGCCCGAGTTCCACCTACTTGGCAAGCATCGGTTTCTGTCAAAGTTGTCATATTTCGTGTGCCACTTGTAGCGGAAGCAGCTATCTTAATTGCACCTCTTGCTCAACATTTTATTCTCTCACAACAGGAAACTATTGTTTATCAATTTGCGGAAGCAATAAATATTAATTCAATGGGGGTTGCGTAAATTGTCATCCCAATTGTTTGGCTTGCATTTCTTCAACAGACTGCTATGTATGTAAAGTCAATGCTACTCTTATTAATTCTGTATGTTCTTATGCTAACTGTAATTCTCCATGCTTGACATGTGAAGGTTCCCAAAGTACTTGCACTTCCTGTTCCAATTCAATGGCTCTCTATCAATTAACTTGCTATAGCTCATGCCCATCTGGAACTTTCAAAAAGAATGTAGGGAGTGCTTCAACTTGTGCAACAATAAGTGAATCTGCAACCTATATTCCTATCACTATAACTGGATTGATTGGTATTTTGGGGATTATTGCTTTAAGAGTTTATTCTAATAAAAAAATCGGAAATGAATCAAGAAGAAGTCGACTCTATTCACAAGAGGATAAAAATAGGGCAAACTATAAAATTAATATCGTTAGAACCAGTGCAGTCTTATTTAGTTACTTGGAGTTGATTGCGGCCATTGTAGTCATTGCAAAGAATAGTATGTACTCAATTGAAACAGTGAGCGCTGTCATTGGAGTTGGAATTGCTCTGCATTTTCTTTCCAATATTTGTTTTCTGGTTGGGTATATTCGTCTTGTGGTCAAAAAACGAATTGAAAATTAAGCCAATAGACGTAAGAATGATGAGGAACCTTAAGATGAATCCAAGAATAATCTGTCTCTTCGCAACAAAATAATAATTGCCTTATCAGTTATTTTTACTTTTAAAACCTACAAACTTTTGTACTCAAATATTTTTGTTGATCGATAAGCTATATCCATCAGGGAAACTGCCATTTAGCAGCAATTAGAATAAACTCGCAACGGAATTATGGACCCGAAAGTCTCAATCCCCTCATTAGCAATCAAATCGACATTAAAATAAAGAAATAAAATATCTTAAATTGATAAATAAAATCGATAAAGAAAATTGAGTTAACAGTCAATAGCTTCAAGAAAGCCTATCAGGTCAAATTCATTTGATGAGCAGGGAAATGTTCCTATAATGCAATCAATTCCAATGAAAATGGCTTAATCTTAAAATGAGTTTAGAAAACTGAACCATCCGTTCTTGACTTATTTGACTATCCTCAATGTTTTGCTCGCGACTAGCATGATCATAATAGGATCATCCTTAGAAATATACTACTCCCAATTCATTAACATGCTGCTGTGGGGGATTGATTGCTTGCTGGTAAGTATAATATCTTTGGGATTGACAACTTGGGATGTCTGGGTCTTTGCCAATCTAACCAAAGATGAACAACGCTCTGAGATGTCGAGTCGTGAAGGCGGGGACGTTAATCAAACTCATTAAAATTTAAAAAACTAGTTAGAAGTTGATATTAAAATTGAACCACCTCTTCCAAAAATATCTCCCAAATTGTCTCCCAAAAAATCAAGTCCAAGATAAAGATAAAGAAAATAAAGTCAAAAAAAGATAGATAAGCCATCACTTTCCATGGAGGGGGTCAGAAGCAGTATTAAAAGAGAATGCGATGCAGATGAGTAAACAGTCTAAAAATCTTATAATATTCCAATTCTAAAAGTATTTTAAAACTTTGAAGAGAAGGAATAAACTGTGATAAAGGAGACAAAAACTAAAAAATTTAATACGAAGAATGGAAAAGGAGTTAAGAGGCAAAATAGAAATAGAAATCAGTCCATCAGTCAGAGTAAAAATGTACCAATTGGAGAAATGTGCGATGATCTCTACATTAACTTTAACCAAAATTAAGATAAGGAAAAAGATACCTTCGAACTTGGTTCAAGGCGTTCAGGTTCACCCAACAGATCCTTACAGGAGGAAACTTTGGGTTTGGAGGGAGAATTCGAGGATCAGCCTCCTAACTTTGCCGATATCAGCTAAATTGAATTGGGTAGACCTGAATTGGCAAACCAAACTCTTGAATAGGACCTAGTCGAAGGGCACTTGCCAGCCAAAGAGACAACTGAGAAGCTCGAAAAATGATAGATTTTATTATTATTTTTTTCGATTGTAGAATGTTCCGAGCAATCCCAATGAGCAATAAGCTGTGCTTCGACAAAGACGTAAAGAGGTCATGGAAAATCCATGAGCAAAAGATAAATAACTTGAGGAGTAGTGTCAGTAACGAGCGGCCTGAGAAATTTAAGTTTCTGGATAAAAGACAAAAGAAGGTTGCATTGGCCGAAGTGCGTAATATGGAAGTAGACCGATAAAATCAGGCCCTTTTAAAACGAATGAAGGAGATAGACTCTAAAGGTATGCAAATTGAAATTCAGAATACAAGACCTCATACACTCGTCTCTATCAAGATTTAAGTGATCAAAAAAAGAAGACTCTCAATGAGCCCTACCGAAAACGGGAATTGATGAAAGTCATCTAGGAAAATCAATAGCTTCTGAAGAGACTGCAACAAAAGCGCAGTTAATACAGCATTAAAAAGATGGAGAAACAGCGCAAGCTCATATAGAAGAATATCAGTCTTATAAGCTAATTTCCTTACAAAAATTTTCCGAACTCTCATACTCAAGTGAATGTACTCCTATTAGCATATAGATGTGGGCGACGAGTGAAAGCTTCTTATCCCATACTTCCCACACTCCAGAAGTTAATTTTACCTTCAAAGAGGAGAGAGAAGTGGAAGGCGTAAAGTTTCAAATATCAACCTATCTCAGCAAGGGGTAAAGTCTCCGTAACTCAGCAATTTTTATTTATAAATGGAAGGAGTGGAAAAACGCAATGAAAAATATAGAATATAGCTACCTGAGGAGAAGGCAAAGGACTTGTTGAAGATTAGCTACTGTGGAAGCATATAACGAATGATAAGTCACCTGAGCATAGACCGAGATAAGCAAATGTGCTTTTTAAAGTACAGTCCCGAGCCTGATATCGTTTAGATGTGATTTCATATTAACTATTTAAAATGTTAAATTGGCTAACAATCGGTCACTTTATTTTTTTAAGAAAATGAAAAGATCATCAATCTGGATTTATAATTAAATTCTAACTCCCACTGAGCTATCCTCTAAAACATAAAAGTCATTTCTTAATTTGAATCTTTAATATCATTATCACCCTATATTTATGATATTCCTTCTCCTACTTCTGATCAGTCCATCATTCATAGCAGCATGCCCCAAGAGTGTAAGCAATGAACTTTAACTCATTGCACTGCCACTCGAATGCTTCCACAAACTGTATGATTCTTCTAAATTCGACGGGCATAGAATTTCTAGAGTAGTCAATGAGAGAATCGAGATGTATCGTAGAATGCTGCAGTAGATTAAGATGTCGGACACCTAATACGTGTAAACCTCACCAGTAGCCAAATGGGCTCAGAATTAGGCCCAAATTTTCATCAGCTTCAAGCTAAGTCATCGTCAAGATAGTCCTACGTGTTCAGACATACGTTCATAAAAATTTTAGACTTCTGCTGTCAATACAACAGATGGTAATATTGCCTATAAAACTTTTCAAGCAGAAACAAACTATTCTTCATTTACTTATAAAGGTATGTCCGTCCTGATTTAGGTGAATGCTTTTTCACGAACTAAAAATTTTTGTTTACTCTTAATATTAGTTTTGATGGACTGCTTTCAAATCTCACTCTACGTAAGGAAGGATTAGGTCAGTATACTCTTGTGGGAGATAAGGCATAAAAGGGTATTTGGTCCAAACCCTTTACCAATCATTTGAAAGCTGCAATTTGGCCCTAAATGCGTAAAAAATATTCAGTAGACATGGATAAATACTTTTAACTAACAGTTAATTCTAGTGAATCCAGCTCTAAAGGGAAGAAAAGGAGAAGACCCAAGAAGGAAGAAAAGGAGAACGAAGAAAAACAATAAAATGTGTAAAATAATGCTGAATTATGATTTCATGCAGTAGTATCAACAAAATCATTTATTCATCGCCATATCAATATATCATAAAATTGATAAAAATCAATAAAATAGGTTCTAGCCATTTTAAATGGAATTTTACTACTATCCTTTAACAAATTGAATTGGATTTAAATAATAATATAACTTATGTCAGCAAGAGAAAGCCTCTATGACTCAATTCACCAGTTGAGATAAGTTTAGCGCAAATCGATTCAGCGTATTATGCTCACAGGTTATTTTAACTAAGAGTAAATCAAACATCACTCAATCAATACCGAACAATTCGTAACCAGCAATCTATGAAGATTAAAGATTCCCTGAAACCCTTCGCGAACATTAAATCGTATATCTATATGAAAGGTGTTTTCTATATTTTGCTCATCGAGAGTATAAACATTGCTCACATCAATGCTTACTTATAGTCTTTTCATTCTCAAATAACTAAACGATCAACACTGCTCAATGCTGTTCGGATTGTTCATCAAAGCTACTAAAATGCCAAGTTTTATTTTAAAGGAATTGACTGCGATAACAATCAACAGCCTGGCCCCATTCTCATAGATACATAAAAAACAGAATAGCAAATTCAAGAACGTACTTATGAGATCTATGAACTGTTTATGGATGGCGCAAAAAAGAAGAGTGAGAACCCCGCTCATAAAATAGGGACTATGATAGTCCTAAGTAACGAAGATATGTCAATTTTAATCAGCAACAGATTCATGAGTCTTCAAGAGTACATAGATCTTTACATTGGGGAGATGAACGTTGATAGAGATCAAGAGTTCAACTACCCTCTTCCCCCTTCCTTTTTCTAAATAATGGAATTTTTATAGTGTGAAAATTATGAAAATTTTAGGATACGATGATCATCAGCAAATATTAATTTAGAGGGATTTAATCTTATTAAATTGAATCTGCAGACATATTGAATACTAAAATATGCGATAAAAAATAAGTCAGGTCAAATTATAGCCTTATGTTTGTAATCAATCGTAATGTTGTTGATGATATTGTGCGTTTAAGTAAAATAATATTTTTCTTTCTTTTAAGGAATTCCTTTCTCTCCAATGAAATATATAAAATTAAAAATTAATATATGCTACAATCAATTAGAATGTCAGCTAAACTTAATTTAATTTTATCTAGACTTAATTTAAAAAATGGAATTCTTATTATTATCTGCATGTTCGCTCTCCATGGCACCTTCATTGATACAGTCTGTCGATTTTTTTTGTTTTTATGGCTCCAAATCCTTCCTTAAATCATTTTGAAGCTTAGAAACCCAAAAGCCAGTGCGATTTTATATGGAATATTGCTCATTAAAATTTATTATTTTCTCATTTATCCATTCGCATCTGCTGTGGAAGTTTTACTATGCTTACGCATTATTATCTGGGTCGTCATCAACTATTGTGAAAAGTTGATATAAAAGAGTTATTTCTCCAGGAAAACTAAGATTAGCAATAGTTTTATTGGAGTCAATATTGTTTAAAAGACGAGCAGTAATTCCAATATCAGAATTGAAGCTTACAGAATTTGCAAGTTTTGAAACTAGATGGACGTTACTAATATTCTTACAATAAACCGTGGACCGATGCTCTAAAACAAGGGATTTCTATAGAGGTCCATATAATTTATTGATTGTTTATCTTTGCTGCCACTGAGTTGTAGAGATGGCTGTTGACCGATTGGAAATACTCTGATTTATTTTCATTTTTATTTATATTTAATAACAGTTCAGATCAAATTTACACTTCCTAATTTAAGTATAGCTTTGCCATGATTATTTTATAAATTTGAACAGCTTTGCTTGTGCGGATCAAACGTACCATTTCTTAATAATTATTATTATGCAAAAATGTAAATCGTAGATTGGTCGAAATACTTCTGAGATTGACATGAATGCGACTCACGATATCTTTTAATATTCTGTCGAGCAAGACAGAAGTGTTTCTCTCCCTCATCCTAATATTAACTAAACTCAATCTCACAACATATCAAATCATTCTTAACATTAAGATAATGACACCTTTAAGATATAACTCATCAAACTCATGGCAATGGTGAAACTCGAACAGATCGGCTATAGTAGTTAGACTATAAAAACGTTACTGGCATTATAGATGCTAAAACTTACTCATTTATAAAATATAAACAGCAGGAAACTAGACGAGTAGGCCTCAAACATCGTAGATAATGTAGTATTATTACTAGTAGGTGAAAATGGAGTCCGTGCTCACTCATTATCAAGAGCTAATAGTATCATGGAAAGCGTACACAATGATAGCCCGCAAATTAGATAACCAATTTTCGAAAGACAGGCCCCTGAAATTCTTTGTTCAATTTGCTATTTAGTAACTGTACAGTATTGTGAATAAAAATGCATGCATTCATTTTGTGAATCGTGCATGAGGGGATACGTTCATGAAAACATTAGTACAGGAAACTACACTATTAAATGTCCCTAATATGATTGCTCATAATTTGTTTCCATTGACACCATCAAACATTTACTTCAGCCGAGACAATTTTAACGATATTTACACTTCAAACACAAAAATTAATTGGAGATGAATCCAGACAACAAATTTTGTCATAAGTAAAGTACATTATATGCAGGCCTGATTGCGGATAACTGTTGGTTCGATTGGATTCGGGAGATAGATTAACTTGCCCAAAATGTAAGTCAGCCTACTGCTAAATATGTCTGCAAGATTATCACGAAGGCAAGAGTTGTGATATAATTCTAAAGAATGTGCTTTAGAGCGCCTATAAAACTCTCAAGATCAAGTATTGCTCTAAATATTTAGGAAGTGCCCCAACTGCAAGTCTCCTATTGAAAAATACTAGGGTTGCAATCACATTAATTGCAAAAAATGCAAGCATGAATTTTGTTGGTTGTGCTTGAAAACTTATAGTCGCCACCACTATCGCTATTACAACTGCTTTGGATGTCCTGGCATGCAGTTTTAAAATTAGGAAGTGCTCGTATATGAGAGATGCAAACAATTAACCATATTCCTATTAGCTCCCTTCGTTCTCATTTTGGCACTATTATGCTACTTGGCAGCGATACCCATTTTCATGATTGGAAACCTCTTTTACAAGCCATGCTCATGGATAAGTAAGGGGAGATAACTGATTTAAGGGTAATTGGTTAATAAATTCTGCTGCTGTTTTGGAGATTGTCTTCAAGCAATAATTATGTGGGTATTATTACAACCAAGAGCTATTTTGTATGCTACCTTTGTAGCGCCAGTCAAGATAACCGCAATATTTTGTGGATAAGTTTTCAGTTGCTTCTAATGACTTATCCATCATCTGCCTGATTTTGTCTCATGTGATTATTTTTAAATTAAGCATCAATATAATAAACAATCCCAATAATATTAATAGATCACTCTTCATTCTTGAATATACTTTCTTCTTCAATCCAATTCTCTTGCAATTGGTTGTATCTTTGGGAGCTATTTCTTTCGCTAAAAGTGGATATGGTTGATCTACGCATTTCAGTCATGCAATCACTTTCTTAGTAGCTTTGAACTTCTTACTTCAAAGTCAATATCTGATCCAAATCAATGTTTTAGAAGCATTTCAGATTTTTAATAGCACCAGCGAACTTTTTATCCACTGAACACATAAAATACTTAGAAGCTTGGAGTTCTTCAAAGGCACAATGAGTAATCTTAAAGATTTACAGCATTGCCTACGTGGTACTTTTGATTTGGCATTTATCAAGCAGTAAATCAGATTCCAATTAGATGACTTGCACTAAAAGTTTTTCTTCAATTTGATCTTTCTACCAATAGGGATTCATATAGTATGTTATTTCTCTTACTGCTTGTTCGGCGTCTATTTTGAGGGAGTTTAAATCTTTCTCTAAGTCGGAAATTGTCGACTAAAGAGTTAAGCATTTACCCTATAAGGATGCAAGCTGATTTTTTAATGTGTTGATTTAATGTTTGAGTTAATTTGTTTATGATGCTTGGTTCGATATAACTTTAATTTGATTGAGAATAATATCATTCATTTATTGGGAGCAATTACTCCATTTCTATAACTCACTTTATTTATCAGCTATTTCTTGGGAGCACTCTTTAAATAGATTAATTATTTGATTTTTACTTGATAGACTACAACTTGATTTGGATAGAATAGATTTCAGGGAATCCATTTTATTAACTTCTTCTTTTATTTAATTTTGTTGAACGCTCATTGATAATTGATTTTGTTGAGAACCTTTGCACTATGTCTATCTTGTATTGTCAATTATTTTTTTTTATTTTTTTTGTAGTAAATAATCCGTTCTTTGATTAGAATTGGCATTGGAGATAACATCGTTGATACTTTTCTCCTTGAACTTTAGACTCAGATTATGATATATTTTCTTATGTCCGTATTTTTATTTTAAGAATTTAATGCAATGTGAAAGTATAACAATCAATTACTGTCCGATTTCTGACTCTATATTGGATAAGCGTAGAATAGTCTGATCATCATCATTAGATGCCTCATTTATTTTATTTTTATTTACTGGATCAATAAAAAATTAATGCGATTAAATACGGTTTTTAATGCTATTTAATAAAGCTTCACGCATCTCACATGCTTTAATTTGCATTAAATTCTCGCAAGAGATTGCGGATGTTACTTCAAAAGAAAGGAGCTGGTGGCATGGCATTTATGTTGCCATTCTGAGTATCTTTTTTAAAGCCAGCATCATAGGATATTTTTAATCTTCTTTCAGAATTGTAATCATTTGAGTGGTTATCTAAATTTGAGAACTATTTGAAGGCTAAGGCTAATTAGAGAAAGGAAATGGAAGCCGAGATGGCCTAATGCAACTGCTGGTATTGCTAATTTATGGCATTGATTGATAATTAGTTAATATGATTATTTATCAGCTGACGTTCCATCAAAAAATAGGACAATAAATCACCAGTAATTTATTTAAATAAAAATATGGTTCAAATCAGGATTCCATTTTTACCAAATATTTTTGCCAAAAATACTGTTTTCAAATGTTAGTAGTTTGGAAATAAATCATTAAATCAGTGGATGAAGCATTACTATTTCAAATGTATTTTCGGGCAGAAATAATAAACTGATTTATGCTGGCATTTTAATATTTAATTTATAAAATATTAAAATATTTAATCAATGGCTCAAGGAAAAAGCAAGAAGAATTATGGTAAGAAAGGACAGAAGAAGAAAGTTGTAGACTCTCTATCCAGAAAAGAGTGGTTTGAACTCAAAGCTCCCGCTCCTTTCCAGTCTGAATCCTTCGGCTTCACCTGCGCCAACAGAACTCAAGGATTAAGTAATTTCTTCAATTAGCGTAGAAAAAGTGGAGGACAGTATTAAGGGAAGAGTTGTTTCCTCAATGCAAGCTGACTTGGCTCCAAACCAAGACAGCTTCCACTGGAGAAAAATCAAACTGATTGTTGACCAAACTGAAGGAAGACAAGCTCTCACTAGCTTCTACGGTGTTGATATCACTCGTGATGAACTCTGCTCTCTCATCAAAAAGAGAAAAACTTTAATTGAAGCAGTTCAAGATGTCAAGTCAGTCGATGGATACGTTCTGAGAGTGTTTGTTATTGCGTTCACAAGAGAATCCACCAACCAAAAGAGGAAGACCAACTACGCCCTAACTTCTCAACAAAAGATTATTCGAAAGAGAATCAATGACATCATCGCTAAGGAAGTTTCTAAGGCCACTGCCACACAAATCTTAAATTTGTTTACCAGTGAAGTGATTGAAAAGAAGATCACCAAAGAAGTGTCTCCAATTTATCCAGTGAAGAATGTTAAGGTTAGAAAAATTAAAGTGATTCAAAGACCTAACATTGATTACCATAAACTTAATGAAATGCATGACCCCGAGAAAAGAATTCTTACCAAAGCCACTAATAAGGTGCAAGGCAAGAGAGGAAAACCCACCAGGGAGACTAACGTCTAAGCCGAAAATCTTGTCAATAAGGTTTGATTCTCTTGTATAAGACTATTATTGGCCAAATTATCATATCTGACCACTATGTATTCAATAAAGGATATACTATTGGCTTTTTTCTTAGCATACACGACAAATACGGTTAGATTATATCATTTAACATTGAGTCATATAATTTAATTATAATTCATCTGATAATTAATTTGCTTCCAGGATTACGACCAATCTTCATGACATCTAACTTCAAACGAAAGAGCAAGAGCCTACCTCAATTCCGGAAAAAGATTTATGCCAAAATATCCAAAGACTTCAATAAATAGAATTGGAAGATATTTATATAAAACGAAATCGACCTCGCTCAAATTGTGCAGGAGCTATCAAAGGCATAGTTCGATATTAGCAACCAAAATCAGATGAAATATTCGGTCAGACAAAATTTGCTGATCAAAAAATAAATCATTAAAAAACTATAAACGCAAGAAATCGAGGAGGGTTTAATGAAACTAAGACAACTAGGCGAAAAAATACCATTGCCCAATGAAGCCAAACGTATACAAATGATGATTGTGTTTCTGGAGGGCAGGGCAGTACTGAAGGAATGCATAGCTAAAACCAATTAAGAATATGCCATTGTTTGGCTAAAAAACAATATTAGCCAGTTTTTGGATGGAAGCGAGGTAAATTTTATTAAAGTCAAGCTTTTAACTCTTTTGTCAATTCTTCTACTGAAATTTAATGGAATTTTGATGGTTTCAGATGAAAAGAAGATTCTTTACAAGACAATCGAGTTGAAGAAGAAGAAACTAATACTCATCGATAGTAAAGAAGAAAAACAAATGGAATTCTAGTCTCTCCTCTACATTCTATCCGAGTTTTATAAGATTTTGTTTCTACTTAAAAAAGACTAACAAATTATTTACTTTTATTACAACCAGCTGGCAGCCTATACTGAGGCTTACGCGATGAGACAGAACGATAAAACCCATATAGATCTGAAATAAATCGATAAGATTCTAAATACAATGAAGCCAATTCTTCACAATTTAAACATCTATTAAGATTCTAAACTTCGAGAATAATTTGCGTTTGCCAATATCCAAGCGGAAATAGCTGAAAATTAGCATTTGCCCTCTCATATTCTTCGTCCTGATAACAACTCAAACGGAGATCGCAAATTTTCAAACTACAGAATATCCACACAGCAAAGGTCAAAGACAAATAGTAGTTGTAGTATTGTGCAAAGCAAAAAATTAATTATACAGCGAACATCCAAACTGATATAACTTCCAGAAATCTAAGAAAATGATATTGCTGGAATTGAACTGATTTAGAACAATGGAATTGGTTTATCTTCTCTAATGATGGCCTTCTCAAAACTGTATTTAATACAGCTGGAAATTGTTCCTAGAAATTGCTTGACTCTCATCGACATCAATCTCTATATAACGAATTAAAGATCAATGCGTCAAATTTATCGACTGACGGGTGTTTAGACTCAGATTGAGACATTAACTCTTTCAAATTTAGCTAAATTTATTGAGAAACTTATTAAAAAAATATTTGACATTGAACCTCAATTTCGAGAACTTCATAATTTGCAAGTCAGTAATCATTATGTCCCATAATTACTTGATCACGAACATATCGTCCCTGCTCTCATTCGATCCAAAACCTTTATTAAAGAATATCTGCAACGAAATTATACACAAGATTTTGTAGTCGGAAATAAATTTATCTTTCCAAAGTGCACCCTTTCCTAAATTAAAAATAGTCTGCTTACAGACACCAGGGAAAGATAAATGAGGAAAGAGAAAGGAATTTTTCTAAAGAGAAAAGGGCAGTTATAAAATGAGACGAAGGTTCATGCTGATTTGTATCAACAGGTAAGTATTCGATTTTTATTCAAGGAGGAAAAGCTATTCTAAAATGAATACTTTGCTTTCACACTGTTCTATAATGAATGCTTTAAGGGGATAGACATCTATTGCTTCAATGACTATCAATAAACTCCAGATCTAACAGACTATATTCAGAAATTCAAATAAATTTCACAACATTCTATCGATCAATGTAAATCAATAAATAAAGAGTTAGCCATTCAATCTATTTTGATGCTGCATAGTCCCATTGATAGGAGACTTCATAGGGTGCAGGAGTATAGTATATAAGAATAATTACAATCTCCTCCTCCAGATAATTCAATTCAAACATTAAAGTTAAAAAGATACAATTCGGTTAAATACAATCGTAAAAAATAGCAGACCTAATCCAAATAATATTAAGTTGTCAAAACTATTGGGCAGCAATACTATTTATTTGTAAAATAGTGCCATTCTTCATATGTAGTTTATCACAATGAGAAGGCCAAAATTTATCTAGACTCAGACTGGCGATCACTAGGCTGGAACCTGGAGCAAAAGAGGCTTAGAATGTACTCAGGCATCAAAATTGTCATTTGGAAAAATTGTCTGAAGCACTTTCTAAAAACATCAAAGACCAATAGACTATTAGCTGTTTAATAGCAATAAATTGCATTAAGACTTACTCAGCACCGTATTTTAAGAAATTAACATGGCTATTGCATAGTTCAGGAATATCAAAGCCAAACTGGTTAATCCGTTTACGAAGTCATTGTGGATACAAAACACAAGTATTTTTGCATAACATTTGAGAAGATCTACAATTTGCAGGACAATTTGAACTTAATGGACCTATCTTTAAGCGGATACAAATTAGATCTTTACACGTTGGGCAGAAAGACCATTAGTTAAGCAAACCATTACTTTTTATAAACAAGAAGAGGCAAGTTTAGAATTTGATTAATTTCATACTGCATTTTAAACTCAAATATCTAAATATAACGGTGTATCATTGATAGAGGACTTATAAAGTCATGACTAACTTTTGTATAAATACTTTAAAAAACAATTTATTAAGCAATAATTTATTATGGAGGATCAACCAGCAGCAGGGCAACTCGCATCCAACAACTCATTCGTTTCCAGTCCCACCAAGCACACCAATCCCATTGGCACTCAATCCAATTGGTCTTTTGGATGGCAAAATAATTCTAAAAATGAGAGTAACCACCCTACAACAGGAGGTACCCCATCATACATACAGGCATTGTTTCCTACCATAATCAAAGCAGCATCGTTTTCGGAGACCCTAAAGCAGACTTTAAAAAATAGGAAGTTAAGCCCACCGAAAATAAGAAGAGAAATGATCCTATGGCAGAAAGGCCAGTGTGGAATTATAACCCTAAAAACGCAGGCAAAACGACAATGGTGCTGGGTGACTAAAAACCTGACTACCGTAAAAAGGATGAGTTTTATAAGCAAAGAACTCCCACTACCCTTACCGGATCACGCCGCAAATGATCAATAATTAGCTTATCACCATAAATCATAAATATTCTTTAAGACTATATATGAATAATAAAATATTTAAGACTATCCCAATCAGAAAATCATTTGCTCAGAGTAGGCCCAATGCTTTAAGTGTAGCTGCCATGAATTCTTCTTACAACTATTCATTTTGTTCAGTCATTAAATATATGTATATTTATTTTAAAGGCACTAACCTCTTCAAATTAACCTTAAAGCTATCAACGTCTATATTTTCATAGAGACCTTCGCAAAGATATCCAGATCCGTAGCCGGGAAACTAGTACTTATACAAATGACTGCATTCCCAGGTTTATTCAGCAATGACCCTCTCTGATTAATTCTCTACATAATAGGTGGGACTTGCCACGGGCTTGCCATCTTAAAATTTATAAGTCCGAAACATAGAGTAGGCTCCTAGGTTATAATGGTCAATGAGAGTGTTCTGAAAGGGTCCGAAAGTAAATTACGATTCCCTGATTTGTTTGTTTTTGAAATCAATGACATAGTTATCATTAATCACAGTACCACCACTTTTCTTTCCCTCAGTATTGTTGGTGAGGCAAACAAATAAAAAAAGATCTTTTTTTAATTCCCAAGCGTTGAATATGGCAACTTACATTTTGACGCTATGAGTTTATGCTGCAATTGAATTGTTGATTATGTAGTTGAAATATTTTCCCTTGCTGTCCTGTAACTCATAAAACTTGAACTAAAAGTAGTCATCATGGCGAGACTTGTACCAGCACATCATAGAATAATTATTTGCTTTCCTTGTCATGTGCTCATAGGTCCACTCATTATCCTTGGCATCATAAACAGCTATCTCCCTTTTTACTCAAGGCAGAGATACTTTGTTTACGAAAAAGTATAAAGATAGCTCTGATCAGATTCTTAGTTCATAAACTGATGCGGAAAATACGTGAATTCATGAGTTTATAAATCGAGGCAAGATATTATGTTTCTTCTGGTTTCAGCAAAGATAACTTCACGTTCATTAAGCATCGCCATCGCTTCCATTGGCATTCTAAAAAAATGCTTAAAGAGCTCATTTCCATTTTTGTCAACATGAACGACTCCATCGAGTCGTTCTGCTATCAGCGCCAAGAACACAAAGGTTTAGTTGCAGGAAGCGTAGAGATACAATATCTTTTTGTATTTTTGCGATAATTTGACAGAGTAGGAAATGCTGAGTATCATAATATGATTGGGCCAAATTGATTGATATTATAGTTTAGCGTTACTGACTTATAAAAATATTTTTAATTTAAAACAACTTTTAGTCCATATTTGGATGAATTATCCATGCGACCCACAGATAAGCCATCTTTGTGCTTAATATCCTATGTATTAAGCAATTATGCAATTTTTCATTGTAAAAAAATAACTTCATTACTATTAAAATGAAAGTAGAGTTAAAAAGGTTCATTTTTATACATAACCAATATTAAGTTTCAATGATCACATACTTTGCCGCGAACCTAATATACCTTAAGTTTAATGAGTCTTCCATAATTATATATAAATAATATGAATAGATCAGATCGTCCCGTACTAGTTTATTAGAGCCCAAGCGATAACTCAAAAACAAACACCGTCAATTCCAATCCACCCAATAAGGTGCTAGGTTTTCCTAGGATCCAAAAAAGTGAAACCAAAAGTGCTTCTTTTAGAATCAAATTACAAAAACAAAATGAAACTTCATCTGAATCATAATAAATACAAATCTGTCGGAAGGATTTGGCAGAAACAACGTTAAGGCTGTAAGAAGCTATAAACTCCACCAAAAAATGGTAAACCTTATGCTTCCAAGTATTAACATAATAATTGCAGAATATCGCGTTATATTAAAAAGCATTAAATCATGCAAGGATTTTTTAGGTATAACTGAGAAAACTGGCACATTAGAAAAAGGAGAACCTAACTCAACTTTTGAAGCAAAAGAAGTTTTGATTATGATGAAATTTAAATATAAATCCAGACCACTGACTAAAAAACAACATAAATCATTACATCATTCAATATTATGCATTTACAGATTGTTTACATCATGCGATATATAAATTTCTCAGTAATTCCAAGAAGCATAAGTATGAAATGCTTTATAATAGAGCAATAGGCAATCATATGATGATATCGTCAGTTGATGAGTTGGCCATGCCCAAGAGTTGGAAGAGCGTAGATCCCAGAATGACGAATAGAAAGATACCCAATAACCATGGACCGATTTGGGAGCCTTCTTCTTTTTTATAAATCAAGGAATATGTACTAGGGGTCTCAAGGATTTGTCCAAACTGGAATTGTAGTGCTTTTCACTCTTTAATTTCATTTCCTGATCATTCGGCATAAGACCGTTCTAATTAAATATTATAGCAACAACGTGGAAAGTTTATTTTTATTTGTGTTGAATATATTCTAAATTGCTTGGCTCATTGACGCTGTAATGAAAATTAAATATATTTAATTTTCAACAGATCTAATGAGCATTCCTCTTTTATTTAATAAAATTAAATTCGTAAGCACATCATTCCCAATTTTTAATATTTTCAAGTATATAGTCCTTATATTTTGCGGAAGCTGGCTTTAAATCAGTTATTCTTAACAAGGCTGTTTTTATTTACTTGGCCATGCAGGGAGGATCCCTAAATTCATTTAGGAGAGTTACTAAAATAGACATGTTTCTGAGTCTTTGGTGACTGATTTGGTTGCTATTGAGGTTTATCTTCAAAATTTGCACAGCCTGTTGAGAAGTAGTTACTTTGGATCTTACTTCTGGCATAAATATATCAGGATGAACATATTTGTCTAAAGATTAGTCATATCTCTTGTTGACTATCAACGCCTTGATGCCAAACAGACCCACTATGGCTACTATTACTAATAGATATTGCCACCACATATTTCAAATATTATGTATGAGTGATAAGTATGCTGATCGATTTGGATTTATTGATAAAAATTAAAAATCATTTTTCATTATGATTCTTCTTGATCGATTTGGAATTAAAATTTACTGAGCAGATATTTTAGATATTCAAAATCTGTGTCCTTCTTTAGTTACAAGTAATAGAGACTCCATCGAGTCATCAACCCCCCTCCGCCCTCAATCTCACAACTTTTCCTAAATATTCTAAATAAACATAGTATTACTCCTGTAGCATAGTGCAGATTGAATTTAAAGATTCAGGCTGTATTTCTGAGCTTTCAAGGCTGTCTAAAAATGATTCATTATCCTCTGCATTAACAAATCCCTTCTTTTTGATGTCCAAGATAGTGCAAAGGAAAGTTGAAAAGTGGTCTTTCGAATCTTGTAAAACTTTGCCATACGTACTAAAATATTTGACCATTGCAACAAACTCAAAATGTAATTTAACGCTTTAGTTTCCAACCTGTTTGGTCAATAGATCACAGTATTCTTGTAAAAGTCTCTCGCATTAACTATCGCATTTGCTCATGATAAGCCCTAATTGAAATCTGTCGAGCGAATTTCTTGAACTTTCTTTAAAAATTTAAAGCAAAAGCTCCTACACATTATGAATAATGATATCTTTAATTTGAAAGTTAACCTCACTGGAAGGTTTGTGTGTGCTGATCATCAAAGACCCATTTTCTGAAATTACTTCATTTATTCCCATATGTGATAATTTTGTTATTTTTTCGATGCTTCTCTATTGAGATTCATTTAAAATGTTGGTGAAAGTCAACTTCTTGGAACTTTAACTTTCCTTTTATACAGCACTATATTCCTACAAAGCAAAATCATTCTTTTTGCTAGAACTTGACATAAACTTTCGGCACTCCGCTAAAAATTATGGTGGAGTAAATAAATTTTCAGCAATATTATTGGTTTCAATCTGATTGTTTAGATAATTCGAGCTGGGCCCAGAGTTAAGACTAAGAGAATAGGTGGAAGCTTTATTTCCAAATTGATTTAAGATGTCATTGCTTCTTTCCAGCATTTCCTGAATCTTCTTAGTGGAGTCCTAGTATCGACTGATGGAATTATTCAAGATAACTTTTTAATTTTCTGCTGATGCTTGCAGTGCTACTAGTCTTTGGTCTTACTGTACTTTGTTCCTTACTGATTTTTCAATTGAAAAATTGATGTTCTAAAAAATTGGCTACGCATACTTGGGTGTTGAATCAGAAATGAATTTTTCCTTTACGGTTTTGGTAGGCTGAACTAATTTATTTGAATAATTTGCCTTTATTTATTGTTCCAAATGATCTTGTTAATGTTTATATTATTGTTATTTTGCTGCTTTACGATTGCTGGTGGTATTACTGTCTTTACTGCAGTTCATAGCTGATTTTTTTAGTATTGCCCCTTTTGATTTTTATTCATTTTGATTACTGTATTCAGATAAAGTTGATGGTCGTCTCTTGGATATATCTTTAAAGGGTCTTTAGGTGGTCGCCAATGGTGTTTTAATGTTCTGCAATTTTTATGAGCTATCATGAGTTTTACCTTTCCTTAAAAAATCAAATTTTTTATGATAGCTGTACTGAGAATAACTTTGATTTGGAACAATCGATTGTGATTTTTCACTGCTTTTACTTAATGAATGTGCATTGAGAGCAGTAATTCTGTTGGACTTAGCTCCGTTATTGGATAGGGAAGGATTATTCTTATGATTTTCTTTGGATCTTCCCTGAAATGGAGAGGTGACCTGCCTATTCCTTGAACGATTGGTACTAACTTTAATAAACTCCAGAGATGCCTTAACATTGATAGATTTTTAATTTCTAAAGGTTTACACTTCCTTTTTATGCTTTTCTTTTTTATTACTGTCTATGAATTTCCTGAGTCGAATCTGTATCCAATCCATGACAGTATCTGACTTTTGAATCTTTGCCAAGGATTTCTTTTTATTGGCCTCGACAAATATTTGTATTAGTATTTGAATTTGTTCTTACTCCCATTCATTCTCTCGCTGCTTATTTTATCGAAGCTATCTCATATAATCCTTAATTGTGTTGCGAAGGAGGATACGATCATCTTTCATCAATTCTGAATTGCTATTGCTTTACTTGTAGATGAATCAATGATGGCGATTGCTTATCGGAAAAAGGGTATTTCTTCGTGATATCCAGAATCCATCATTCTTGACTCGTATTGAGGATAACGGTGCATCGTTAAAATTATATAATACACAGATTTCTTTGGTTATAAATGATTAATTGAATATTTAAGAGGAATCTATCAACTCTCTGCTTTTTGCTTTATCTTTGTATTTGTCAGATTGGTACGAGGATTCATTATGAGAAAAATATATATCAGGTCAATTCCAATATAATCCAATGGACATTAATCTATTGCTTATTTCTTAGCTTTGGATAGTTTATTCGTACAGTATGGTACGTCTTTATCTCGATTAAAGAATCACTTCTTTCAGACAATTAGAAACTGCTCCGCTCAAAGTTATCCTTTAAACTTCTTGGCATATCATAATCTTCTATGCTAATTCAAGTAGAACAAAAAAAACCTTTTCAAAAGCATCTTCGATTTCAATTCTCGCTTTTATTGACTCGAAATTATTAGCCTTGTGTGCCCTTTTTAAGATTTATCGGTCGTGAGCAGTTACGTTTTTAGTAGTCCTTTCACTGATAGAAATACTATTGCGCTCGGCTAGGGTATTATTAGCCCTGCTTAAATTCATTTAGCTGGCTTTAAATAGTTATTTTTTGATAAATTAATTTTATCTTCTGGCTTCAGCGAGCAACATCTTCAGGTTGTTAATGTACAGTTCATACTTTTCTTTCAGATCATTTTGGGTAGGGACCGAATTAGGTGATGTTTTTGATTCAATATGATCAATAATGGCGTTTTAAAGTTCGTTGATTCGGTGTTACTTTTGTCGAATTATATCTTCATACTTTGCTAATTGTTGATAAAGAGTATCAACTTAGTTCCTTTTGCTTGATTCATGATAGCTTTGAGAACTATGCAGTTTATTTATATTGGACGCATGCCGTGCTTATTAACTGGAAATATTCTACTCTATTTGCTCCTCTTTTTGATCTGACCTCGAAAAGGTTAAAAACTATTGAGTTTGAGGGTTTTACTTAATTTTGATTTGATTTGCAGATAACTGATTAAAATATGGTTTCTTACTGTGCTATTTGCGTTGACCTTCGTATATCTTTGTAAGGTTTATCACTGCTTCTTCAAGAGCAAGTTTCTATTTTTATAAATTTCTAACTTCTTTCTCAATTTGAGCCGCATGCCTTTATAGCTATGCTATTTTTCTCACACTTTCAACGTTTTTCCAATCGTTTCTAGCATCATCATCCATAGGTATTTAAATATTAACTTTTTCCGGAGCATTCAACGTATTCACAAGATGATTGAGTTTAGATTCCAGATCTCTGGCGATTTTGAGCTGTTCATGATTGCTGGAAGGCCGTTTTAAGCTTTAGTTCACCTATTTAATTTGGTTTTGTATTGATCCAGTGATCTATTTTCGTAGAGTTGAAAATAATTCTTTGAAATCAGTTTGACTACCACTCATCTGACGAATGGCCGTTTCCAAGATTTTATACTAATCTCGCAGCAATTTATATCCCTCTATGAGCTCTCCTATTTTGGATTATGTACTGACTAATCGTTTACTGCGTTTATGTCCTGAGCTGGATGAACTCTCGCGACTCTATTTTTTTTGAGGTTTAGATTTGGATTGTTTTTTATTTTTATAAAATTATTTCTGAGCTTCCTCATCGGACTCACTTTCGAGCATATTCTTTTGATGTTAATAAATTTTAGCTATCTTTTTGCCTTAATTACTGTTCTTTAATTTATGGATCAACATCCGATTCGTATATTATTGGTTTTCCGATGTAACTTTCACAATGCTTTATTTTAAGGTTGATATTTCGGTGTTCATTTTTTTGATTTGAAGCTGCAAGCAGTGAGTTTCAGTTATTTATGTATTGAATATAGCGTTGATGTTATTCTGACTGCTTTTCAAGAGTTATGCTCTCAGCTAACGTATTTTCTCTTCTTGCTCCTAGATTATAATAAATTCGCTTCCCTTTGCATCGAGGATATCGCTTAGTTTTTACACTAATTACTAAACTCCTTCCCCTTTAAGTTGCTCTCCAATTTTGTCTTCTACTAACTCTCTAATTTTGGCAAATCCTTAGGCGTAGATTTAATTTGCTCTTCTCTCCAGTTAATTTGAGGCTCGCTACTCTTCAATCTGAGCTTACAACTGAATTATTATTTTTTATTTTTCCTGAATTCTTACTAATTGTTACTAATGATTTATCTTTTGTTAAATTTAATTTATCTCATTTTTTATGGGAATAATCTTCTCGTCACTCGTTTCTTTAAAGACTTAAATACTCCTGCTGCCGATAACCTCCTCTCCAAAGTTAATATTATTCTGCTCTCGTTTTGGCTAATTGTTATATTTGTTTATTTGAAATGATTGATAGCTGCTTTGAACTTTTTTAAAAGGAAAAGATGCTTTTGGTGAGGGAAGATCTCTCCGTGGATTAAAGAAGGCATCATCTTTGGGAATCAATTCCTAATTCGAAATAAGTGTACGTAACTTTAAGATTGGCTGGAGCTGCTAACTCTTGATTGTGATGGAGAAGGTATATTTTGTTATTCATTATTTGTGGCCATAAATGTTTTCTCAAAATAATTTATGAACTTCAAATCATTAAATATTCAGTCGTATTGAATTATACCAATTTTATTAATTTACACCTTTGATTGCGTCTTCACTATGAGATTTAATATATCAAGTCATTAGTGTTATAACTTTTAGATATGAGCAATATCGCATTATTGGTCGACTGCCATAAAATCATCAGTAACATACATTTTAAGAAGATTGGCTTGAAGATCGCAAGAAATTACGGAAGGATTGGTATAACTACCTCAAGGCGGGCGAGGAAAAGATTAAAACTCTCCTTAAAGACCGTGAATGGATTATCAACTATCCGTCAATTCACGACTATATTGCCCTCAATTAGCAAAGTACAACCCAATATACTTAGCTTTTAATTATATCGACGTACAAGCAGTAGTTTAACTCTTATTGCAAACTGACCTCGCACAAAAAAATTTAATATTTGGCTATTCTGATAAGCGAGTAAAGGAGTGGGCGACTCTCAAAAAATATATGGAGAATAATTCATTATCTCTTCTTAGCGTAGCAAAATTCATATAACAATCACTTCGATTTGACCTGTAATAGAATAGCAATTTAGTCCCGCTTTTAATAAGTCTATATAGTTGATGGACAATCAACTGGGTACTCTAAGGCGAAAGATTGACTTCAACCAAAATACTATTTTTCAACAAACTAATGCTCTCATGCGTGAAAAACTGCTTTTAGGAGTTTAGTCTTAACATTAACAAAAGTTAAAAATTGATGAGCTAATTACCATTCTTATCACAAAGGCTCCAAGTCAAATTCATCGTTTCGATGAGCTATGTCGTTGCTAGAAAGTGAAGAAATATTTAACTTTATATAATTAAATTAACTCTCATAATTAAACTGAAAACAGTTTGCCAACTTTGAGCTATTATCTAGAAAATGGAGATGATTTTCTTGAAGTATACCGAGATCAATCTAAAAAATAAGTCTACTCTAATGCACGAAAATACTCATAATTTTAATCTTGGAGAGGATCAAACGAATGGGAAATATAGATACAAGGGGAAAGTCACACAGTCGAATAGGTACTCGATAGATCGACAATATTGGAAAGTCGATAGATTAGGCAGCAGCTTCTGTATGATTTGAGCCAAGTACAAATGAGTTAATTTAGCTGCTGTTCTTCTATAAGGGTTTGAAATTTGAGATGGCGACTGCTGGAAAGGGATTAGGATTATAAACATAAAATTTCAAAAATATTTCGATTGTGGAAGGAGATACTGATGTGGCTGCATCAGAAATACAAGGTATTATTTAATTTTTAACCTCCAAAAGATTAACTGCTCCACTTGAACTCAAAAATTCTAAAAAAGCCTATCAGATTTTAGTAAGTCAATTCGGAGGATATGAGGCCAACTTGATAGCCATGCAGGGACAAATTAGCGCATACAGGGAGCAAATACAATAAATGGAGTAAAAGAGAAAGCAATAGGTTTAGAAGTTAAATTATCTTCAAAACAAGTTGATAGCGAGCAAATCAAAATGCTAAAGCTGGCTAACAGATTTGGTTCGAAAGTAAGTGAGAATAACTGGCGAAATAAACAAACTATAATGATTGACTCTATGTTATTAATCAATTAGTGTTCTATAATCGATGTCCTAGTGAATTGATATTATCATGATTAAATCATTAATTATAATATTATCCATAAATGGGTGCCATCAAAACCCTGCTGATGAAGAGGAGACTGGCCAAAAAGCAAAGACAGAATCGCCCTCTGCCAAACTGGTTCAGATACAAGACTGATAACAAAATCAGGTACAATGCTAAGAGACGACACTGGAGAAGGACAAAACTAAAAATATATTGATTCCTTTATTTAAACATCAACGCAAATTATATCCATCAACTATTGCATTTGCCTCAGCCCTACATTTTGTAAAGTCTTCCTATAATTTATTTATTGAAAAATTAGTCGCGACCAATAGGATGGAAGATTAGTTCGCGCGTTAAGTTTGAAAATATTGATGTAAATAATCATGACAAGGTGGTAGTCCCAATTTTCATCAGATCAATTTCCTTTGTGATTTGTTCAGTTATAACCATGTTCAAATTTCTTGATTTTGATTCTTCTTCTTTAAAAAAACAAGGGCGGCAGACAGGCTTGTACATCTCTTCTCCTCCAATTAGTTGAATCTATTTACTCTCCACAATTCTCTTAGTGAAGGCAGCTTCGTTAGCGCAGTACACACAGACTGCATTCAGCTTTAGCACTTTTTCTGCTAACGGAATGAGGCTGATAATGTTTCCAAAAGGTTTTCTTTCAAAAGTTCCATCAAGAGCAGCAATCAGCACTATTTTGTTCTTGTTAGCCATAGTCTAACAGAATTCAACGATCTAACTAAAGAACTGTCCTTCATCAATGCCGATCACATCATATTTCTCCGCCAGTGAGATGAGGTTCATGAGCGTAGAAGTCTTGAATGCTTTCTTGGTAATTCTAAGATAATTAAGAGGTTTACCTATCATGAGTGGCCATTTAGTCAGCTTAGGAGTACCTATTGTCATGGAGGTAGTTGATAATCAAGCATTTTTTCCTGGCGTGTTCATATCTTCTGATTTTCCTTAGAAGTTCAGAAGATTTGCCTGAAAACATTGGCCCATAGATGATCTCGATGAATCCCGCTTCTTGCATTTGAATTACCGAATTTATTGTATAATACGTTAAATTATGGAGGCAAACAATGTTTTAAATACAATTAAGATATTTTAATTTGCTTTGTTTTATCAGCAGGTTAATTTTTATATAGATAAACTCCAATAAGGCAAGCATTGAAAATTACAATATAGGCAGGATCTGCTCACCTTTAACATCATGTTTTTTATCAATATTTTTGCCTACTAAAACTATATAATTAATTAATGCATAATTGTTTCTCCTTCTCAAACTTTAATCTCCGTTAATCTGCAATTTTGCCATTATAAATGTATTTGCTCAATTATTCTTCATATTTTGAATTCAAATAGATGGGGTTGGGGTCGGGGTTGGGGTTGGGGTTGGGGTTGGGGTTGGGGTTGGGGTTGGGGTTGGGGTTGGGGTTGGGGTTGGG
>Ga0302188_10000457_pt1 | contig 34780 bp, 25 predicted proteins | sample II_Bog_E2_1_FD_198783 | JGI IMG/M metagenome (GOLD analysis project Ga0302188, IMG submission 198783) | Peat permafrost microbial communities from Stordalen Mire near Abisko, Sweden - II_Bog_E2_1 | ecosystem: Environmental > Terrestrial > Soil > Wetlands > Peat | place: Sweden: Abisko...
GTAATGAAAATAATCGACTTATATAATGCGTATAAAAACAATTCGTCTTAAGAAAAAGCTAGTCGATATCAGTGAACAATTTAAACAAATATTAAACGATTTCTGTGTCGTCTTGAGTTTTAAAAATAGAAACACTTAGGTAGTGTTTTAATTTTCTAAATTTATAAGATGAAGTTTCCCAAATCAGAGGAATCAGAGGAAGAGAAAAAAGAAAAAAGAAGAAAAATAAAAATAATAAGAACCAGAATAACCACCACAGGATAAGAAAAAAAAGGAATAAGACTAACCAGTAAATGCTGAAATTTAAAAGGAATGATATGTTTATTCATTGCTTTTATATCTAAAATTTATAAGATAAGCATTATTTGATTTGAACGACAATATTTAAAAATATTATGATATGCCTTGATTAATCAATGGTGATTGCACCATCATCAGGCGAATGAAGGGTATTTTATTTGTAAGATATGTTATTGATCATTCAAAGAGTTTCATCTGCGGTAACTTCCACCTCTGGCTCTGCCTGTCCTGCTTGCTCCTCGAAAGTCTCAGTCTTCGACTCGGTAGTAGGTGAGTCTGGAGCAACGGGTTTGGATGCTCCTGAAACTTTAGCCCAGATGTGTAGTAGTACCACTAGTCCAATATAGATAAGACTCATGATAAGAACTGTCTTGGGCTGTATTTTAAAGCCTGAGCTTTCCTCGGAAAAGTATTTGACCCCCGATGTTTTCTTCGTTGACGTTGACATAAGATAATTATTATAAACACGTGTCCTATCAACTTAGTTAATGCAAATAATTAACAAGGATTAATAATGCTGTCCAGATTAAAAATAAATACGACTGGAAGGAAAGAAGCCTATTTAACTGATAAGCAAAAATCATATTCATTTAAAACAACGTCATTCGCAGTGGATGGAACATTTGAAGAGAGTTTTTATGCTGCATACTTGTGTAATGTCTTTTGGTTTATTGATATATCAATCATCGTCATCGCTGCCCAGTGCGTCTTCAATGGTGATATTGCCAATTGCTTAATTTACTTCCAACAAAGGGATGGGGTTATCCTCAGACTCATCATAGATATCATTATCTCCAGATATAGAAACAAACATTTTTTATATTTTAGCCAGTATAGGTCTGGATATCTTTTAGATGCTGATTTCGCCATTCTTCATTTGATTTTTGCATTTTTACTATAAAAATTTGCGAATGCTGGCCTGTACTTCTAACGGCTGCTTTTTAATGGCAGCATTAATCCTCTTTCGATCGTCCCTTGTATATTATTTAAGCTGAGGCTTTTTTACTTTCGTCCGAAGTTACCTTTTTAATCGCTGATACTCTTTAACAGCATCCTAATATTTATGAATCTCCTATTTATAAATTTTCCAAAATAATTGTTCGAAAAGTATGGATATCTAAAACATCTCATCGTTATCGGCAAAATAGATCCTTGCATTATGGATCATGGTGACCATGTCCACCTAAAACTAGTCAAGAGTATTAATGTATTAGCCTCGAAACAGTTTATGGCCAATTATTGTCATATCTAAAGGTTTTAAGATTTTATCGTAGTAATCGGGCATTTTCAAGAATATTATGTTCGGAGCGTGCATGAAGTAGTCTGAGAGATTGTTGAGACGCAAGAGTTAGAGCGTCAGGAAACAGTAAAATTCGTTTGATGTCATTTTGCCGTCAGCCAACTACATTGATCTGTAATATCTCTCTAGACTGGCGTACTCTTCCTATGCAAATGAATTGTAGTGATGATCGCGAATAGCAGGCTTAAATAGAGTTTGTTAAGGTCTTCTCTGTACTTCTAAGAAATACGCTTCTCCCTCCTTACGTGGTAGCTGTCTAATTTCCCTCTCGATGTAGGATGCTTCTAAATATGTCAAGCAGTATAGCTTGTCTCCTTTTTCGCCCTAAAGTTTGTTTTCAATCTATTGGAGTGCTTTTTCCTGCGACTCTTTAATAACTGACTCCAGTTCAACCTGATTCATATTGACTAATAAATAGAGACTTAATTTATGTTAAGTTATGCTCATCATATAAAAGTGAATAGGCCGTATTAGTCAGATTTGGCAGAATGCTATGTTTCATGATAAAATAAAGATGAACAAGTATGATAGCTTCATATATCATATATTTTCATCAAAGCTTTCGTGTGTTCGTAGAGGATGACTGACTTCGTGGTGCAGTCGATGTTGCGAGTGATCATCTTCCAGTTATCGTTTTTGGCAACGTCGAATAATTTAAACTCTGTTCGTTCCTGCTTCAAGATCTAATACTTGAGGATGAAGCCATTATCTTGAAAGAAGTAGATGTCATTAATATTACCATTACGCATTCCAAAATGGGCTGGTTGATATGTTTATAAATTCTTTACGTTGTCAATGACAACCACTTGTTAGGACTATCGCCAATCCCATAGAGATATTGAACCATTCATATCGTTTGTTACTACGAATTTAGAGTTCAAGGAAGGACGAGCGATACCATTCAATAGAGCACGTATCCATTTAGATCTTCCAATTCTGCAGGGATCTCCTGAAAGGATAAACTCCTTGCCATCCGGGAAAAACTCGATATCGTAGACAGGCGGTGTTATAAAATTGACATTAATTGGCTTTCGCATTCGCAGGTCATGCTCTATAACTGCATTGGAAACAGAGACAACATAAGGGGATACGGGATGGGCAGAGACTGCTATAGGGGTTGACTCATGTCCATGAAGCGAGATGGCTTTGTTTTTGGTCAGATTGAAGAGGGTAACTTCATTGTGACTGCATGTAAGGAGTACATCTGTGTCGTATTGGTCCATATCAATCACATCCATGTTTTGATATGGATTGAACTTGTTTACATATGTGTAGGTCCTCTACGAAGTATTGTATTTATATTGAAGGATCAATCCGTTTGAGTAGGCGGAGTAAAGTACGTTATCGAATGCCTATACTTTGTTCAAGACAGGGATTGGACCATTTCTAAGGTTCTTGGGAAAGCCGATTTAAATCGGTTTCAGCGGAAGACTCCTGGGTTATTATTAAATCATGTAAATGTATAAATTTATCACAATGTTTCCCTAAGAACAGCAATGCTTACTTTAATAAGGATCTCTCGATAAATTAAGCAATAAAAGCAAATAGAAATTTGTTTTGTTTTCTATTAGGCTTGTTATGAAGTAAACACAGTTATAAGTCTAAAATACATCCTCATAAATCATCCTTTTTTATCTTTTTTCTTCAAAATGTATAGCTCTTGCGCCTGCATTAATTTCAAGTTCTCAATCTACTTTACATGCTTAATTTCGTTCGTTTTTTTCACCTCAATCTCCCTGTCCAACTGCTCCTCCAACATTTTTCTTAGTTAGAACGAGTTACTTTTCTTATGTAGTCTTTTCGAGCATATCCTTGAATCGATCATTCGATTTCACTAGTTGCTAGTTTATGCTCAAAAGTTACTGATTTTACATTTGCAGTTACTTGTGCTGTTATTGCTACGATCTTTTCGAGGTGATTAGCTGCGACTGGAACTGTGTGAGTTTTTGTTGGGCAGTCTGCACCTCCGACTGTAGGTGTTTAATTTGTGAGATCTGATGAAAGTTGATAGTTTTCTTGATGTCAATTCAAATACTGGAGAGTAAATATAGTGCAAGTTCAATACGTCCAGTTTGAGGTCATGCAGTTCGGCCATAATATTCTAAAACGATCGCATTTTGGCTTTGATTAAGTTTAATAATTAAAAAAGATTTAAATTAATTGATTCTGTCTTTTATTCTTTTTCAATTTATATCAGTAATCTCTTATTTTATTGCCATTGGGAATTGATGGTTGATTATTGGTTAATATATTGCAGAATTGCCTATCAAGTATAAGATTGAAGGCATAATAAGTAAGGAAAGATGTTAGAAGTAAGTAATCATTCCAAAAATGATCGCACTCTTCTCAGATTGTGCAATCCCATGAGCTCGGGGAAGTTTTCAATCAAGCAGCTTTTCTTCACTTTGTTATTTTGCTTTGAATGCAGCAAGGTGCAGTCTTTGCCTCTTTAACAGTAACCTTTTTGATGATAATCCGAGCACTCTTGTGGCAGTTCTTCTTCATCCTGAAGTTCATAGCTACTATCCATATCGTGAATCAGGTTTATTTGGCGCGGTGCCAGTAAGGGAGAGTCAATAGTGGAAGGGACACTATATGTTTTTTTGAGGAAGGGACTCAAAATCTGGATTTAACGGTCATCCTCTTCTTATTAAGTGTGTTTTCTGTAGTTTCTTTTGGGAGGAGTCGCATACTTGACTGGAGAGTCCTGGTAACAGTAATGATTGGTCATTGGTTTAGGAATATAAATAATTATATAACCATTCGATTATTGCGAGAGTATGCGTTATAATCATGGATAAATAGATCATGTTCAGCCCTTGAAGTCTACTACATTTATGCCATTGTTCTTGAACTCCTTAAAATCTGAATTATATTATATTTACCTTCCACAATAATCTTAGATTATATTCCGTGTTTGGCTAAAATACTAAAAGCTACTTTCGAACGTCCTCCTGACAGACAGTTAATTACAAGATTCTGCTTACCCTTAAGTTCCTCAAATCGGGTTTACATTTCAGGTAGGGGGATCAGAAGAGCACCATTAATTACTCCAGCCGATCTATACTCAGGCAAGCTCCTAACATCTACATGATTGACATGAACAGAGTTTTAAAGTTACTTTAGAGTATTAAACTTAAGAATGGTTGGCTTAACCCACTCTTCCTTCAAATCACTAATTTTAAAGTTATTGAAACCTCTAATCTTGAAATATCCAATTCTGAAGAATCTATCAATGATGTCCTGCTCTTTGCCTGAGTCAACCACAATAATAAACTCTTCTTCGGGTCCAAACAAGTTAGAAATCCAATTAACAATGGGGCCATTTCCAGGAAGCCAATAAGATCCTCTAATTATTCCCTCTCCCGCATCAACTCGAGTATCAATTACTCTCATCGCTGATTTTAGTTTTTCAAACTAATGCCCATTTAATGGCACATTGGCTTGAGCAAATGAGTCTTTATAATGTTCAGCTCCGGTTTGGTTGAGCCCAGCATCAAAGAAGAAATATTTGGGAGGTTTCGGTATGTTAAGAGTGACTTCTTTCACAAACTACTCACTGCTTGTAAATTTAAAACCATAGTTATTAGCATTTTGAGCTCCTACAGTACAGAAGTTACCAGCTCCGATAGATTTTCCACAGGCAGATCCTGAACCATGACCAGGATATAATCTCATATTTCCGTCAAGTTTTTTTACCTTTTGAATTGAGTCATAGAGCATTGCAGCTAAATCTTTAGATGTTATTTTTTAACTACAAGCTAAGTCAGGTCTTCCAACTTCTCCTAAAAAAACAGTATCTCCAGAAAATAAAACGACATCTGAATTTTTAGAATCAGTGAGGACAAAGCATGAGCTTTCAAGTGTGTGCCCAGGAGTGTGGATAACCCTAATCTTGACACTTCCTAAAGCCAAAACTTCATTATCCTTGCACTATTTCACTGGAAATTTGTTGACAGCTCTCTTGGAATCAGGTCCCATTACAATGGACACCTTGTATTCTGTGTGACCTGACAAATAGTCAGCGTGATAGTGAGTCAGGCAAACATACTTGAGAACACTTTGTCTTTTCGTAATAAAATCTGAATATACTTTGACATCAAAGACAGGATCAAGAAGAACAGACTCTTTTTGAGACTCAATATAGTATGAGTAAATGGCTAACTCTGATGTTTTAAACTGTGCAATATAGAATCCATCACCAGTCTGTTCAGTGACAAGAGCGAGCTTTGAGTCCATAGATAAAAGTAGAAGATATTATATTTTCCTGATAATAAAGGTTAATTAATAATTGCAAACAAAAATAATAAAAACTTATGGAATAGGTCAATTATAAAAAATGAGGAAAATAACATATAAACTGTATAATCAAATAAAACTATGCATGCTGTTTTAATGTATATTTATTTTTATATTTATATTTACATTGAATATAATATCATTGCTATTCTTTAACGAAAATGAGAGCAGATACATTTTTGGCATATTGATCAACTTTACTATTCTCATACTACTCTCTTTTTAAAATCTATTCTAGAAAACTAACGAAAATTAATCCAATAATTGGCATAACTAACAAAAAAGAGATTAATAATCGAGTACCAAACAGAGATTGATTGGTGAATAGAAAGCTTAAAATAACCACTACCACTACTCCTATAATTTGACCACCGAAGAGCAAAATTCCTGAAGAAGTAGCCTCGCCCACAGGAAAAGTAGTTTGAGTTGCGAAATCTGTAGCAGTTGTTATGAAAGGATATGCAACAAAGCCGGCACATCCCCCAAAAATATAGGAAAGAATAGGAGAATGTAACTAAAAGGATATCCAGAGTAAGCCTAGTGATAAATAGAGCCCAATTAGTAATATAGAACATATTTTCTTATAAGTGAAGCGCTTTTTTATAAGCCCCACAATCACACAGCCTACACAGCCTGATAGATTGGCACAGATAATTATCAGACCGTTTGACATTGTTTCGTAACCATAAGTTTTAGTAATCCATGGAATAAATACAAAAATAATGGAGAAGTCCCCAAATATGAGGGTCATTGCCATGAACAGATTTATATAATTTTTGTTTTTAAACAAAGTTTTAACATCTGTTTTGAAACTTTTTCGTTTGACTGCCGAAGCATAGCTAATTTATATCGTGATTACTTTTGGATAGATATGGGTTTTCCCTTAAAAAATACAGCCATAGCGATATGAATGACGATCATAGCCAAACTTTCCCACAGAAAAAACGAAAAGACATCATCTTTCGTTGCATCCTCTTTGATAAAGACAGAACTTAGAAAAGTACCAATTGCATCGGAGGCAAACAATGAAAAGAGGCAAACTGTACTCGCCAAAAAGATTTGATTTTGGGGAAACCACAGATTAGCGAATTTGTTTGCAGCACTAATCATAAAACAGAACCCTAAAGAACATAAAAAAGTTCCCAAACTGAAAAGATAAAAATTCACATTTATCAGGACTCTTATGGAAAGTCCAAGGATCATGCAAATTTGACCTGAGTCATCGTATTATTACATATGAGAGTGCCCATTTTCAGTCCACGTTTATCAAGAATATAGTTAGCTGGTAAGAGTAAAAAAACATAGCTCAGCGGGAAGAAAAGACTAGGCAGGTTGGCTTAAAACTCAGAAACGTCGTATATCTTGGAAATAGTTGGAGAGATAGATGCAAAAGCTTGAGTGGGTATAGAATTAACCAATGCTGCTAATACAAACAGCACCCAGTTAACATATCGATAGGAATCTTGCTTGATTTACATGACTTATTATAAATCTATTAACGAGTAAATATCAACAATAAGTTAAACCATATTTTCATTTTCAATGAGTTATAGATAGGTCTCTTAAACAATATATCAATCTTCCTCAGAAAATATTGGACATAATTTATAATATATTTCAATACAAATATCATTATCTTAGGGTGAAAGTTAGCTTGAGAACGTAAAGGTGTTAATTATAAAATTGATGGTAATTCATCAGCTATAGTTTACCTTCGATTTTAACTGCTTTGTTTAATACACTGCCATCATTTATTTATTTGTTAATACTTTACAGTCCCTACTTGCCCATTACAATAAAATACAACACACAGTTCCAGTTTATTCTTCCAATTATCTTCCTTGTAATAGCCAATCCATCTAAACCTCCCATATAGCTATACGCAATCATGTTCTGCTATTTTTTACGAACACATTTTTTTTTTTCCTTCACATGCTTCAATTTTTGCACCAAATACTTATGTTAATTATCCAATTATTCTTGTTCTACTGGAACATATGGAGGATTGAAGATGATGATATCGGGCTTGATTGGAAAGGCTGAATGCTTAAAGATAAGGTTGTTAAAGAGTGAGGTGTTAATCTGTTGAATGTTGAGATTGTAGAAAGCATAGTATTTGGAAGAGAGAATCGATGCGTCCATATTGATGTCAATACTGATATGCATGAGGGGAGCAGTACCTAATTTCGTTAACCAGTTGTTAATATTTGCAGAAATAACGCCTGATCCTGAACCTACTTCACAGAGAATTAAATCTGAAGGGAAATACTGAATTTCTTATTTCAGTGTCGACAACATGAGGAAGGTGTCATCATTCGGTTCGTATACGTATTCGAACTAATTATCCTCGACAAATTTATCATACTGCAAAAACTATAGCTATTACGCTGTAAGTAATTTGCTGTATTTTGGTTTGTGTTCATCGAAATGAGATTTCATTTAAATGAGTTTATACGGCTAACATTCATCATAAATCAAAATGGGTAAATCTCATCTAAGGGATTGTAATTTTAATTGGAAGGAGAATACTTAATAAGTAAATATAAATAAATCATTTTGGTCGCAGTTTCACCGATAATATTGATTCTGAATTATGTTTGCTATCTGACTCATGAGATTGTAATCCCCAGATGCTTTTATGAGCTCCACCATTTCTGAAATTTTGCGCTTCTCATTTTCCAGAGTGAGGTATGTATTGTTGTGTTCCTCCTGCATTCGATTGATTTCCTGTCTAAAATCACTTTCATTCTGTTCGATGGCCATCTCCATGTTCTTGTATTCACTCTCAAGTTATTCATTCTTCATAATTAATGTGTTGATCTCAGAGTTAAGCTTATTTTTATCCTCAGTCAACTGTTAATTTTTATTTTCCATTTCCTTCAAGCATCGCTTATGTCTTCTATCTTCCAACTGTTGCAGGCTGATCAAAGGTTAATTTTCAACAAATCGATCTGTTTCCATATAAACAAAATCGATCATCATGGTTGAGTTGGGCTGTGGACATTTTTCTATTAAGGCTATAATTCTATGGGAGGTGTTTATAGCATATTTATTAAGGTTTATTTAAACAACACCACCTCTTTTTTTCATTTTGCCCATCACAAGCAATATTTCCAGCTCAAAAACAGGGTTTTTAGCTTCGATAAGGAACTCTGAACTATTAGAAAGGAAAGCTTGCCCATTTATTAGGCTTTATTTTTTGGAGTGATGGATATTCCTATTATCTTTTTTAATTAACACGTGCAGTTACACTGTCTACTTCACTCGAATGTTTACCCGATCGACCTTCAATAGCACTCGAAACATTTGTAATTATTGTTTATAAATTGTTCTAGAAAAAAGGTAAACTATCAATAAAAAGACCTCCATCGAGAACACTAGGCCTACTTCTATATATGACTATCAATTGTTAGAAGGGAAAACCGGGCTGCTGTTGGTTATCATTTACGCTTGAAAATATCATTTACAAAGTTTGCCATTTTTCTAAAACCGTTTATCATGTCATTTGTGTTATGTTTGGCCCTATCATACTTCTAATGAAGAGCTTTTTTCATCTATTATCGCCTTCTCAGTCCCTCCTGCTCAGCTTGCAACGCTTGGAAGCGCTATTTAATTTATTCCTGCTTTTTAACTGACGCCTGAGTCACTGTGTCTTTTTGTTGATATTTCTATGCCTTTTTGCGGAGTTTTTATTGAACAAAGTCATCATATCTATCATACCCCGCTCCTAAATTACTGTAATTATTTCTTTGATATGCATATTTTTTCATCACCTACTCATTCTGTTTTCGTAAGTGTTATTTAAACTACGGACTCTTGGTATCAACATCATAGTGATAACTTTGTCCCTGCTGATAATTTTTCTTCTCTTGATGGCTATACGTTTTTTAATAGTGAGAACTGGATTGATTGACCGTTTTTCTACCCTCATCATACTATATCTTGATTTCTTTTGAGGAAAGTATCTGATAAGCCTAGTTAATTTCTTTGAAAATTTCTCCTTTTCCTTTATTGACATCAGGATGATACTTCTTAGCCAATTCCTTATATGATTGTTTGATTTGTTCCTCACTTGCATTATTGCTGAGATTCAATATTCTATAATAATCTTTAGTATGGTCAAATTTTGCGATGGCGAACATACGTCTTAGCAATCCGCGACCAATTATCATTCTTTATTTATAATTACTATGAATTTGGGGTATTTATATTTTACATTTGATGAATTTATAATTGTGATTAGTTTGGAAGCAACACTATGGCCTCTAAACAGCCACTCAAACTATTTGATGTTAAGAAAAAACTATATAATGCTTTTCTCAAAGTGGAATCCTTCATGTGGCATTCAGTACTGAGAAATAAAAGAAAAGTAGTCATTATTGGTGAGGCGGATACGCCTGTTTTCAAAAGGATGCACGAAAAATTAAATAAAAATTGGATTATTACTCATCTTTAATGCGATAATAAACCTCATAAGTCCAAAGATGAAAAGATAAAATCGTCATAATAAAATCGGCCTTAAACTAATCTTGGTGAAAGCAATTTATAGAGCAAAAATTCGCATTTCCATTTTGAATAACTGTCATTATCTAATAACTATGCTGAAATTGAAAAAAAACTGTTAGGCCAACAATTCAACTCGATCATAGTCCTTCCAGAAAAGGAAAATCCTTCCAACTGCTTTAATATTGAGGATGAATAATTTGTAACGCATTACCCTACTATTCACGAGAATCTTTTGATGAGAAACATCTTTGCCTATCGACTTGCTCATAAATTTCTCAGCAAAAATGGAGTGATCATACTCTCCTGTGGGGAAAAATAATTTGTAAAGCACAAGCAACAATTAAGTAAAATGGACAAAAGATAGGAGGAAATAGTCAATGAGACTACCAGAAAGTATTGGACATCGACATAATTAATTAACTCTTAAATAAGTTACTTGGGCTTTATCATCGGAGACCGGTAGTATATACCCCTCAACTCTCATAGTGTCATTGCTCTTAGTAAGGAAATCTCTAATTTTGATCCAGATTTTGTGTCTGATTGCTATCTCAACTGGATGTCGCAAAACTGTTTGCCCGCTGCTGGTAGTTTCGCGCTATTCAGAAACCAATCTTAAAATTCTCGCTCAGTTTATCTTGAATATTTATGACTTGAATATGTCGACCGTATTTAATAATAACTATCACATTAATGCTTCGAATATTTATTGAGTTTATAATTATTTTGTTATTGTTGTTTGTTAATGGAGTCTGTACAGTCTTTTTCATAACAATTAGATTACCAGCCATTGTCTTCAATATACCGTGTCAACACCAGCTCCTTCGCCAGAAGGAATCTCTCCCCCAAAGAGGAGAAGTAGCATCTCGTTCGAAAGATTGAAGGCATTATGGAAAAAAATAATGTTTTGGAGGAAAAGCAGGACCAACTTCAAAATACTGTATATATTCACATAACTTAGATCTATGATTTGAGGAAATTATTAGGGTTCGTGGGAAAGGAAAGTTTGGAAGAATGCTAATACCTTTATAAACAAAACGAGGAGCTCAAGAAAAAAGCGGATGGATTATCCAAGGCTTTGAAGTATTCGCATAAAAATGGAGGTCATTTGCACAACTGCGCCCTCTATTGGAATTAATTTCTCCAATGATTCATACATTTCTGCTAACTTATTCTGTATTAAAGTTTTTTCAGTAATTCTGCAAACTATAGGATAAATATTTTATTAGCCGATCATGAATTGGTCCGATTATTGTTTGAACAACTATTAAAGAGCGGGAGTTATAAAGGTTTTGATCTTATAACGATCTGAAATAGATATATAAAGATTATTTTACTTCAATATTTAAAAGTTCCATAATGGGGGTTTTAGTGAGGGAATATCATGGGAACATAATATAAATCAAATTTATTTTTGGATAAGTTTAGGGTGGCTAGAGTAAGCATGCCTAATCCACTCCGTATCAGAAGAAAAGGAGAGATGCCGATGTATCTGATTGTACATCTCATCTCGATTGTTAACCTCTCGGCAGTATAATTCAAAAATACTGCTCATGGAATTTTGATTGTGTTTCATCATCTGCTGCATCTTTTATCTTATGCTTTGATCTTATAATTGACGTGCCTGCTCTTGCTGATCGAAAAATACTGAGCTCAAAGGCTGTTAGGTCGTCGAGCCACTTTGATAATCTTTTAAAAATTAATTCATTTATCCGTATAAGTTGTTTACGGTGATTGTGTTTATTATTTTTTTATCTTTTTACAAATTTATCTTAGGAACTGGCTTTGGTGGATTCTTAAGTGCGTCTTAAACAGCAAGCAGAACATCTTCTTCAAAATTCATTTGTTTTTGATTGGCGGCTTAATTGGCACTATTTTGTATATTAAGTTGCAGAATTTGCAATTCCTTCTTGAGTTGGTCTTATTCATTCTAGTTCGTCATGATTGCCTTTCTTCTCTGATAAAAATGAGTTGCCTTTTTGGGAATATTAAGCATATTCACGTAGTTTATCTAATCTCTCGATTTTCTCATCATTTTTCCTGGTCTTCTCACTTTCTTAGGCTTTTTCTCATTGACTCTAACTGATTATTCATTGTCATTGAGGCCCTTCTCACTATTAACTTTAAATTGGAGAGAAGTTTCCGATTAATATTGAGAAATCAATTGACTCTTCTTAAAATTGCTTGTTCTGCTCATTTTCTTATCCATTTTTCTTTCATTCATATGCTCTTCATCTATTTCGGCGTCTGATGTTATTAGAGGAGTGGCAATATCTCTTTCTTCCTCTTCTTACTCCTCTGACTATTTTCCCGATTATTCATTTTATTGGTCTTCTTCAGAATAAATAGGCCGCTTTTTCTTCTTTAAATGAGCCTCAAAGGCCGTATTTTTACTTTTATTATGCTCGTAGTTTTTAAGTTTTCTTGTTTATTTAAATCGAATTTCGTGCTCTAATTCTTATTATTTATCTTTTAGTGACTTGTTTAAGATACTTACTTTTCTATATTTTTTAGATAGTGCTTGCTTACTATCATTCTTATAATTGTCATTCGTTAGACTTTCGCATTAGATTTCGCCAATACTATTCTTGGATGTATTGAAGACTTTTGTGTTTTATTTCAAATGAGTTTTACTCACTAATTAGCAATCATTACTTTTATGTTTCAATCTCTTGTATGAGCGTTTCATTTCAAAAGACGGTTGTTTAAATAAAGATTTCTTTAATATTTCGGCTGCTGAAGGGCATCTTATGGCTAATTTGACTTGTTTTCTCTCCAGTTTTGCAGTGCTACTTCTGAAAAGCAAATATTCAGAGCTTCTTTGATTAAAATCTTGTAGAGTCACTCTTTTTTAATGCCGTGAGAAATTGCGAGACATTTAAGCCGTACTCGGTCGCGTGAGCACATTATTTTTACCATTTATTTATTTTTCTCCGTGAAAAACAAATGATATTGGTCTTCGGGGATGGTGAAAAGAGTTTTATGTTGTCCTTACTTTAGCCCATTCCTATAGGAAGATATTAATATCTTCTAATTCTTTAGTAAAATAAAAAAGTTTCAAGACTTCTGGATTGTTTTCGATATCTTCAAAGTGACCCTTTATTCCATACAGCAATCTGCTTGTCAATATTTCTGAAAAATGTTGAAAAGAAATATATAGTGTATAGGCTTTAAAATGATGTTTTGTACTGGGCTCTAGAAAGTTATCTGCTATTTCCTTGATTTCCTTGCAGAGGTCCAATTAATTTTGTATATTTATACTTCTTTCTAAACTTTTAGGCATTTTCTTGCAGATAGTCAATATTTCATTGACGGAATAGGTCTTTTTGAGAGTTTTATTTAGCAATTTTTAAATGGTTGCACGCATAGGAATATACTGTTTAATCAATTGAGTAATAGTAGATTGCGCTTGGAAGGTTACTTTAACGGGATTGGCTATCTTTTAATTTTTAGCTTTAGAAACACGCATTTTCTATTATTAAGAATACTCCTAATCACGTTTTTAAAAAATAGTTCATCCTAAAAATAGATCAGATCAGGAAAGATAAGAATTGCATTCACAGGATTAACAATGAAATATATTGAACTCTGTTAAAATTTATTTAGAATTTATTAAATAATAAAAAATTTAGGATCATTCTAAATATATTCTGTTTGGTTTATTTTTCAAGGAAAAGCAAAATGACTTCCGAAAATCACAAAATATTGAGTTTGGGACTGATAATAGGATAATAAGATATAAAATTATAAGTTAAAATAAACACAAACTATCAAATGAAAGATTGTGCGGCCATATTTTGACCAATTAACCATGCTTCATCTTCCCTAAACAATTTAATGAACTCTTACTCCCACAATGTTTTTAAGTCAATCTGTTTATGTTGGACAGTCCAAAGAGTTGTGATCAAAAAATGAATCAGATCTCTAGAGTGACTGGCGTTTTCAAAAAATTTAAACCCAACTTCAATGGATTTTGTAATATCCTTGCTTTGAAATATCTCGTCAATGGTACTGATCCCTTATAAGTAGGAATCAGGAATTAGATGCTTATTTGTCGCCATTTCATAAGCTAACTTGCCTAGGCACCAAATATCATAAAAATAATCTTTGTTCTGGTCTTTCCAGCAAGGGCGTTTAATTTTGCAGATATTCTACATGATATTAAAGTTACAATGGAGTTGAAAACAGTTTGCTGAGAAATGTGACCGTGAGCACGCCCTTTTGAGTGTAAAAAGGTGACGGCAGTCAAAATTTCACAGATCTTAGATCCAAGTTCAGTTTCAGTGAAACATTAATTTTTATCTTTCATGAATTGCTCTAGTAATTCTCCTTCGAAATACTCCTCAACTAGATTGATGTAGTCTTTATCAACAAAAAATCCAAAATGCTTGATAATTGTGCAATGATTCATTTGACCACTTTTTAGTAAAAATTTAAGTTAGTTATAGCTTTCCTAATTGTTTAGCAAATAGGATTTACTATATCTTTGAACAATAAATATGCCTTGTGTTTTTTTATGAATAGTCAGATACTCTTTGACTGACTATGATTACTTGATGGTTTTTATTTGTTTAAAATCTTAAAAGGAAAGATTATGTATTACTGTATGGGATAATTTATTCTTTATGAATGAGGGGGTTTATTTGTTTTGTTTTTATGGAAACCTGAGCCTCTGTTGAGATGTTAGTTTTGGGTCAATTTTATTCTAATGGTCTTCAAAATTATTCGTTTCTTTCTCTGTATTATTTTTTATCAAAACACTAGCCTCTTTCCTTGAATTATCGGCGTAACTAACAGTTGTTCTTATATGATTTCTCGATAAATTGCGAATAAATGAAAGACTCCCCCATTTTAGATTACTGAGACTACTTAACGATTCATTTGTGTATACCTTTTTAGAGCTGGGAGTTTTCATATAGAGATCTTTCATTGTTTTCGGGATTGCTGAGTTTTATTGAGGAAGTGTTTTTATTTTCTAATTAAGACAAATTCTACCTTTGCTGCAAGGTTCTAGATCAAACTTTTTCGATTAATCTTTGGGCTCCTAGGACATGGAGATAAAACCCTTCTGAAATCATGCGCGTAAGGTATCAATAGCTGCATATTCTTCCCACCGGAATTAGTAAACATTAAGATTAATATCAAATTATACAATGCCTATTTTAAACATATTATTAATAGTTATCCAGTAAATTCATTTGGCTTAAGCTATTTTTTATAAGTCTTTTCGATGGTGGCTATGTAATTTCGAAATTAAAGTGTTTATTCTCACACCAATTTTAGGTTTAAAATATATCTGTTCCCTGCAATTATTTATGTTTATTTAATTAATATTTATCAAATCAAATTTCAATGAATGCGGCAGATTTTTTTTGCGGCTTGGTTGCTGGATGGTCGCAGATAGTGATAGGTCAACCTTTTGATTTCATAAAAGTACGCATACAAACGGCAATTAAATCCCCTCCAACAATCCCTCAAATTGTAAAAGACATTTACTCAGAATATGGTTTGAGAGGATTCTATAGAGGGTCTTCCAGCCTTTTCTTTGGCTTCGCTTTTACAATAGGCACATAATTTTTGATTTATGAATGGGCCAAGAGACAGATCTTTAAAAATTGGGGGAAAAGAAACAATGATTATAATCCCGCCAACTTAAAAATATGGTAGATTGGTCTAGCTGGAGGAATTGTAGGAGCGATCGCCTCTTTTATATATTGTCCTGTCTAGTACGTTAAAATTTAGAAACAAGTATCAAGGAAAATTCAGACTAGTGCTATTGGCCTTCTTTTTAAATAATTTATCAATCATGGAAGTCGAAATATTTACAAAGGATTTTTAGCAACCATTATAAGGTAAACTTTTGGATCAATATTGTATTATGGTAGTTATGAAGCGGTGGTGAGAGCATATACGAAATAAAATCGAGATTCTGCCACAGATCTGATGTTTCTTAGTGCGGGAGCCATAGCTGGTTTAACTTACCATTTCTTCACTTATCCCATTGATACAATAAAAACAAATATTCAAGCTGGAAAAGATTGGAGATAAGCTGTTTCAATGAGTTTGCAATGGTCAAAACTCAAGGGGTATAAAGTGGTGTTGACTCGGGCAGTGATTGTTAATGCCTGCAGTTTCATGATTTATGAAAAAGCCCAGAAGCAGGTCAAAAGATTTAATGATTATTTATATTCAGTATATTGATGGTTTTCAATTCTCTGAGTAAATTTAGGATTTTCAGAATAGTTTATCTTCATAAATCCACAATGATCTTATATCTTATTATTGATTGTAAATTTTATTGTCTGACTCGGCTGAAGGTAATGAAGAATCTAAAAGCCTAAAACTTATAACTTGAGAGATTGATTGAAGGTTATATTGGAGAGATATAAAAACAGAAAGAACTTAATGCTCAGCATTAAAGTGAGATTGAAACCTTGCTCACTTTCAACCAAAGACTACTTGGAATTATTGAGAATTAATTGGGCAATAACAGCAGGGATAATCTGAGCTTGAAGCCTATCTCAGAAAGATCAGAGAGAGAGTCAGATATGTTCGGACAACCCACTGTTCAATCTTTGATCAGATCAAAAAAGTTGGCAGTGAAAAGCTAATGGGGATATCCCACAGCCTAATCCTTGATAAATCAGGCACAAGTTTCCGGGAAACAGCTAAATAAATTTGATGAGCAATCATAATCTGAAAGCATTCACAATTATGACAACTCTGTGGCAAAAAAGTCTGAGCCAAGGACAGCGATGACGAATCTCCAAAGAAAAATGTCAGAAGGTATAGATGTGAAAGATGAAATGCATCAAAACATAAAATAGCTGCAATAATTTAAGAATGAAAGTACTAAATTCTTTGAAAAAAAGACCAAGGAGATAAGGAAATTGAGCGATAGGCTCGTAAATTATCATCCTTTGGATCAACTCACCAAAATTGCATCAAAAAATATAATTTCGAATCAAACAGCAGATTTAATAAGGCAGAGAGTGATGAAAAATAAGGCTTGAAGTAAAATAAATATTTCATAATCCCCAATTTATTTAATAATTTCAAAGATAATTCAAATATCAACTGATTATTATTACTAGATATTGATGACCAATGGATTAAGCGAAATGATCAACCTAATAAAGTTGATTTTATTTATCTTTCGAGGTTCATCTCGAAATCGTGATAAAATATGAATTTAATTTATAGTTGCTGGATTTGTTCAATTATAATTAAAATTAGGAAGGTTTAATTAATTTCTATTTTTTAGCACTCTTCTTCTCATTTTAACACAACATCGAAGTCTACCAACTCTCGATCCATTATGTACGAATGGCAAACTATAAAAATTATATTACATATTTCAATTAAACACAAGTTGAGTCTGAGAATGAGTCATAATTATCATTATTTATTCAAATACGTCGTCGCAGGAGAAACAAGTATGTTTGATAGCATTCAGATGTTGGCAAATCAACATTTATTCAACAATTTACTGAAGAGACTAGCAGAAATACTTATTGTCCCACTTAGAAAATAAACTTTGCTTCCAAATGCTTAAAGGTTAACGAATTAAGCATCAAATGTCAAGTATGGGACCTAGTTCTTAACTCATAATCGCTAGAAAAAAGCAAAAGATCAAAGAATTTGGGAGATTCACTTTTTAAAAAAGCGACAGCAATCATTCTAATATTCGATGTTACCAACCGTGACTCATTTTAATGTATATAAAGATGGATTCATGATATTCGATAGACATGGGGTGAGAAAATTACTCTTGGTGTAATCGGCAACAAGATAGATCTCGAAGAGAAGTAAAATTATTCTTATTTAGGCGGGTTGTGTCACAATCGGAACTCACTTAGTTTGCTAAGCAGAATAGGGTTTATTGCGCTGAAAGTTCATCCCACAATTATTCAATGGTTTAGAACATTTATTTGTAAATCTCAAAGCTTGTGCTCGAAAAGATATCAAGTCATTCGATGAGTTTGGAGGAAAAATTAAAGCAAAGTGGAATTAAAAAAGGAAAAAAAGAGGTTGAGAGTCCCAAAGACTCTTTAATTGAGTGCACATCTTATTAGATGGTTTAAAGCAGATGGAGTAGAGAAGAATAAATATAGGACTCATAGAAATTAACCAATGCCGTCGAGTAAGTCATGCTAACTCTAAAAAAGACTCAACTCACAGAATAGATTTTACAGGATCTCAAACACAACATCAAGTAAAAAGGCATTAATTATATTGATGAGCTAACTGAACATTACTCCGATTTAAAAATAGCAAAATAATCAAATATAATCCAAGGTTTATTTAATATTTTGCGACTGATTCAGAGTGAGTTCACCAGTAGTCAAAAATGTTTCGAAAGGATAAGCCTGTAAAAATAATAATTGGTTAAATTTCATGATCAGGAAATAGAACTAAGAGAATTGAGATAAAACCATAATGAGTTATAAAAAAAGATAGAAAGTTTGAATAGTCAAAAAATCAAACTAGAGCAATTTAAGGAACAAAGGGAAAAACGCGAAAAGGATCTATTGGCAATGATTGATTCGCTCAAGAAATAGAAGAAATAAATCAGATAAAAATGGTAAAAGCAGCGCCGATAGTTAAATGAACTATAAAACAAGAATATGGAACTGACTAAATAAATTCAAACTTTTCGATAATTCGAATAATAGATGAAAATCAAGTAAATGATGGAGGAAAAATAAAATACGGAAATTATTTAAAAATTAGATGATCTGGAGGAATCTGGAGAGAATGTTGAACTCATTGCCAAATTAAAGAAGAAGTTTAGTTCCAGCAATAGTATAGTGAGCTAAATCAATCGATTTTCAAACAACTATTGAGCATTAATCATTACCACATTAATATCAATTTTAATAACTTAGAATAGTAAATTAATTTGAAGGAATATATTTTTTATGAAATTAACCAGTTTTACCTCCATTTCTTTATATCAACCCATCATCAACACCATTGATCAAATATGCAGAGACAATGGCGTAGATTCTACTCATGGACTGGCTCATGCTCTTAAAATTGCTACTGAAACATAGAAGGCTCTCTTATAGTAGGAAACCTTGAAAGTTGATGATCCCATATTCGAGGAGATTGTCTGTGCAGCCCTTCTTCATGATATTGATGACCGTAAATTTTTCAAATCCAAAAGGTGTTAAAATGCACAAAAGGCGTTGCAAAATGCTAAAATGACATAAAAGAGAATTTAAAATATCATCGTGATGATTGAATTGGTTTCTTTTGCAAAAAATGGCAACTCAATTGATGAAAGGTATCCTTCCCTTTATTATCTACCTCGCTATGTTGATCGCAGTTAAGCTATTGGAATTCAAGGTCTGCATCGATCATATATCTTCAATAAAAATAGAAGATTTGACTGTTTGTTTGATGCGGATACTCCCCTGCCTCAAACTGTGTCGTAGATATACAAATATGCTGAGGGCAGAGATATATAATACATGAAAGCTGGATATTCGAGGTCGGTTGTGGATCATTTCTTCGATAAGCTTGTGCACATTCGTCTGCCAGCCTATATTCAAAATGTTTATTTAATTGATATGTACAAGAGAAAGCACGATGAGATGGTGGAGTTCATTCTAAAACACGCTAAGGATGGCTATAAATATTACTAATAGGACTTACTTCATGAGTATTAAGTCAATGGTAAAAAATGGGAGAATTTATAATGATACTGTCATAATATATCGCATAAAATAATAGTCAATTCTTACAAATTTAACTTTAAGATATTTAATTTTTTGTTTGAATGAAATCAATGATTGATCAAGGATTAAATATTTATAGGAATTCAATGTTTGACGAATAGTAATAAGAATATTTAACAAATGCCTTGATTAAAGCCAGAAGAGACTATAAAAGAAACAGCAATGTTTATGAGATTTCTGCCTTTGATGAAAAATTTGATGAGTAATTAGCCAAGTTAGTCATTTATTACTCCTTTGATTTCGAATCTATTGCCCTTCATCTTTGTAACTTCTTTGATAATAAGATTTTAAGTTTCCACAGTACAGTCATAGACTCAAACCGCAAGCCGTCTCTTATAGATGGTATCAATTAACTCTCCTTCGAGATGGGTAATATATCAAAACATAAATTCTTGAAGAGTCCAACAAATAAGAATATCTCTTATACCGAATGCCAATAGTAGATTAAAAGATTGAGATATAAGAATAGAGCGAAGAAATACTATTCTATAACTATTAACAAAAATTTCTTCAGTATGAAGCTGCGCTAAAAATGGCATAGCAGTTAGATGAAGAGGAGGAAGAAAGTTTTATGTTGTATAAACCAAAGTTTATTACTGACACTGAATTTAAACTTCAAAGGAGAGCAGCAGAGAATATTACGGATTTGGTTGATTTGGTCCAGAACGAATATTCGCTCTAGTTTGGAATGTTTGAGCCTCCACAAACAGCCCCAATCAATCTGAACATTTTTAAAGAAAAAAGTCAAGCCTCTGCAGTATCAATTTAAGACTTAAAATCATAGCAAAAATAAGAATAAACCTATCTCGATGAGGACTGGTAGGCCTATGAGAGTGATTGATTATGAGATGATAATAAATATTGTAATTCTTTAAAATGATAAAAGAATTATTGCAAGCTGTTCTAAGAGAGTTTTATTTAATGAAGTTGCTAGAGCGTATAAATTGGAATTAATTTTAAATCTATCTTCGCATTAATAGCTTTCTTCCATTTGAACTGGCTGTTAGTTTTCTGATTTGTCTTTATGATCATTATCATGCTTTTTATAAAAGAAGTGCCTTATAGTATTTGAGCATATTTTAAGAATATACCCTCTTTTGATTGAAAGGATAAGCTTATTAGCATATTAGTACATCAACTCCTATTGATCTATTAATTTGCTTTCGCTTGGTCAACTCATTTTCTCTTTGGAAAATTGTAATATCTTGGTTGAAGAACATTAACAGCTCAATCTAATTTTATTCAGTTAAATACATCTATGTATCTTGATAACTTTTAAAGTAGAAAATTTAGAAACTGAGTGATTTTTTTTTCATGGCTAGATATTTTTTTGTAAAAGCAATAAGTGTAATTCAAAGATTTAATTATTAGAAAAAAAAATCAAATAATCATCATCATCATCAATCTTGGGAATAATTTTATGAAAAATTCTGAAAATTACAAAAAATCAATATTTATTTATGCAGATAAGAAAACGAAAATAACGTGAGATGTAGATATATATGATTGTAAAAGTTCCTTCTAACAGTTAAAATTGATATGAACAGATAATGATTGTTTCTTTGCCTGCTTTCATTTATCATTTTGCTTAACTTGAGAAGGCCTGTATTTTCCAATTTGAAAACAGATAAAGAGGATAAAATATTTGCAATAAATACTTTTATATAATCATTTGAGTTTTTTGAACTCACCCATCTTGGCCATGAATTGATTTTGTAGGGACTAATTTTTGATGATGCTTTCGTAGGAAATTAGCAGAAAGATGGATGCTATTTCCATGATTTATAACTTAAAATTTTTAATGTACAACCAGCTGAGAACTGCAGCCAGTAGAATCAGTAATCCCAATATGCATATCGCAGTGTACACCACCAAATTGGTATAATTCTAAATTTGATTAGCGTAGTCTTGGTCAAATTTGGATCGCATTGTGGTGAGGATATTGTCAAAATACATGATGAAAAGACCTTCTTGCGTAAAGAAAGGGCTGTTTAAAAAAATTAATTTTTAGGACATACTCATTTTAGTTGTATTAGGATTAGCCAGCATTAGTGTATTCGCACTCTGAAGATACTCAATAATGGAAGAGTAGAAACCCTTTGTCAGTTTCTGATTACTTACTTTTAAACAGGAAGCCAAGACTACTATAGTTTATGGGGAACTACTGTTAAGAAAATCTCCATTGTCATTCATAGCACAGAGATCACTGTATCCAATAGAATTAATAAACTGCTCAGTCAGAGGTAGTAAACTCAGATCATAGTAATTACCCACAAAATCTCGCTCTATAGTGTACATTTAATCTATAAGATCATCAATGTAGGCGGGAATACTAAGATATCCTTAAAGAGAAGGATCATATATGCCGTAGTGAAGTTAGTACAGATATAGCAGATTTATGTCGAGCTATAAAGTTTGAATCTGTTCTTGTATTCTGAGAAAATTGTTGATATTATCAACCTGTTAAACTTCAAAGCTTGCGAAGACGATCGAAAACAAAATCAGCGGAATGACAGGAAAAAAATGTTTTAGAAACACCCACACAATCGAAGATTTCTCAAAGATTTCTGATGGTTCTATCTTTCCTTTTGGTTTGCTGATATTTATATTGCCTTCAATATTGAATTCGTGTTAAACATTGCTATCTCTTTCAATGCTGTGGCGACTGATAGTTTTTTTGCTCAGGAGATTATTTCCAAATTCACGCTCAGTACGTTCCTATGAGATGCTTTTGATAAGACTGGTGTCGGGGTAAAGTTGCATTTAACTTCGATGATCTTTAATGAAGGTTTTAGTATCGTCATACTTTTCGTCCTCCTGAAATTCAGTGTATCTCGCGATAAACTCGTTGCAGCTGTCTTCCTTTTCTTGAACTAGCTGTTTGTCCATACTTTCAAAAAGTTGATAGCTGTCATTCTTGAGTTAGGTTACTCTTTTGTTTAAGATGACCATACCCAGCACAAAGATCACAATAATCAATATCTGAATTATGTATATTACCACCATTATTACCTTGGTATCGACCCGTCCAAATGTTATGGGGTTCATCACATTAGCCTTCAGTAAACGAAGTCCAGGTAAAGTTACATATATTCCGTTGGTGATCATTTCATTGAAAAAGCTTTCAATATTAGTTAGTGGTATTGATTGATACTAACGTGAAAATGGAAATAAAAAACTACTGATAGGAAATGAAAGTAAATTTTCCAAAGCATTTGACATATAATCTGAAATTGTTAAAAAAAAAGATTATTAACTTATGGTAAAAGTATTATTTTTATTGTTACAATTGAAGGTATTCCAAGTTTGGGTGATGGAAGAAATATCAAAGTTAATCACCAATTTGTCCATGACTGAAGTGATGCTTTATTGGTCAATTGATGAGAAAAACATTTGAGCCACAGCAGGGTTTTTCTAAAAGGATATGGTGTTAGCATACTTTAGAAAGGTTATGTCCTTTGTGAGAACCATCATTAACTTGTGATAGGCACTATTTATATGAGTGGCCTGCATATAAATATTTTGATTGTTTTGTTTCAAGAACACTGAAGTAAGCAAAGCTGACGTGAAAAGCACAGAAATGATCAGAGTAAAGATTACCACACGCTGGAAGATTTTTTTCTTATTTTTATCGACAATTATCTAGTATACACTGCGAATACCCACCTCTTTCTTCTTTTTGTCACTGGATATTTTATCCTACAGCATATTTTTATCGAGTCCCACCTTTTCCATGAAATTGTTTGAGTCACGGCTCATTATTGTGTTTTTTCTATCTGCCACCCTTTGAAAATCAATATTTTCATACGTACTGCTCTAATGTTCAATTTTTTCACCAAGCAAATTGTAATGAGTTAGCCTGAGCATGTCTACCTCCTCACAAAATTACACAAAAAGATAGGCGATATCCTTGTGGGTAAATTCGTACAAGAATGTAATGAAAAACTCCTGTTTTTCAATCATAAGTCGAATCTATCTCTTCTCCCGAAGATTTCTGATAACCTCCTCAGTGAAATAGCTGACCACAGGTTAATGTATTATCTTCGTCTCGAATGCGTCGTCGAAGGATTGAGAGGAATATGCTAGTGTGGCGTTGTTTTTCATGCCCAATATTTTGCGATGAGGCATTAATTTTTGTAAGAAAAAAGTGTATCGCAGTCCCTATTCGATGGAGGGCATAATTTGCACGAGTATCTTAGTAAACACGATCTTTCCCTTAGTATTGAGAGTATATCCATTTTTGTGTTCCAGACTGACTCCATCGCCGTTGATGAATGCCTTCATCGACTGACGGTGATGCTCACGCATTTCTGGAATCATGAATTCTTAGATAAAGGCCACTTTTCCAAATTCCATGTTCATGATTTGATTGAAAAAATAGTTATTTCCTGTTAGCTTTCCAAAGTTATGTTAGTCAACTGACACGAAGCACATCGGCGTCGGTGAACTATAAGAGAAAGATTTGCTGTTTGAGGATATTTTTTTAATTTTTTCCTTCCTTCTGTTTAGAATGCTTTGAAATTTGAGGGGCTCAATCACATGAAAGGGAGAATTCTACGAAATATTAAGCACAAGTAGGAAATAGTCGTTAGTTATGTCCTCTAAGATATCAGCCGACTTATCGAAGGTACTTGTGATAGCTTTGTACATTTGGCAGATGCGTTGATGCCATTATTTCAACTTCTTTATGCATTCATGAAGTTTGGCATCGTTGGGTGAGTGTTTGTTCATTTCTTGCCACATCTCAATGGTTTTGTTGGCTGACCTCAGCAACATTTTACGGTATCGTTCTTATTCCATTTGAAATTCCATGAACTTGCCGGCATGATGATTGATGACTCCCTCAGTATTGTATTCGAATAAGATCTTCTCTTGCATGTAGTAGTTGATGATCTTCTTCTTCTGATTGAACGAAATGAATGAGATATCTCTGGACTCGAGAAAGTGGCGGAACTTACTCACGATGTAATAGGATAAGTTGAGTTTCCCCAGCTTGAACAGATGGATCTCAGCCAAGTCCACCACAATGTAATGATACTTTTCAATCTGCTGCATCATCTCGCTCTCAGGCAGCTTTTCTATCGTATCCAAGCAGTAATAGTTATTGATATAGCCAGCCAGAAATTCATACCATATTTTATCGTTATCCAGTTTCTCTTTGACTGAAGCAAGGTGCTAAATGACGGCTACGCAGCGACAGTTTGGATGAGAGCATTGCTTATTGTGCTTAAAAATGAAATATTCCAACTTCTATATTTCCTAGTCAATATTTGTTATGAGAAACATGAGGATCTTAATTTGGTGGATTGTGGGTTATTTTAAATCGAGTATTCTGCGAATTCGGAACTGTGACAGCCAATCAACGAAGGCAATGAAGGAAATGATGCCAACCAATTGAACAGGGAGCGAATCTGACTGACCACTGATTGCAAACTACAACGCTGAACATAGGCTAACGTAGGCTATAGCACTGATCATACCCTTAATTATTTTTTCATGATTGTAGGCAAAAACTGGCTGATTTATGCTCATTCCGACAAAGATGACGAAGAATATAGCACAGGGAATGGGAATAAGTGATTGATAGAGAGCACTTACCAAAACGAAGATCACTCTGAAGATGTTGAGTATGAAATAGATGTTGATGTAAGTCAGTTTTTTGTTTATTTGGGGAGTAAGGATGAAAGTGTTGGAGGTGTTGTAAAGTGATACTGGGAGTAGGAACAAGACGTAAATCAGTAGAGACAGTCGGGTTAGTGACGTCATGACTCCGTTCGAAGGGCTCTGAATTTAAAAAATGGAGCTACGAATGAGAGGACTCAAGACTACAGTTTTGCAGAGCATCTGAAGGTGGAGCAGCAAGTTTCCGAGATAAATCTTAAAAATGTTCGGTCTAACAAGCATATCTCCACCTTTTGTTATAATGAGTTTAACTATAATGAGGAGAAGAAAGCTCATGTTAATCACAAAACATAAAATTACCGTAAAATAAGGATCGAGGTAGGTGGAAGGATCTACCCACTTCACAACAAGATACAGGGTAGATGAGGGATCGGTGATGCAGGCAATAGTTTGAAGGAGCATAACAAAATGTGTGATGATGTAATACTTTTCTTGTGCGTGACCATCTATGATGATGTGGCAGATGGTGTTCATGAGAACCTTGCCAAACAATTCCATTTTCGATTTGAATTGGAGTTAAATTTAAAAATACAGAATATATAATGAGCATGAGCATAAATTAGTACTAATTGATAAGGATGTTATAATGATCATCTGCAAATTAAATTTTGACAGATCGAAGGCACTGCAGTCTGTTATTGAATAAATTATAAAAACGGAGGGTGGATGAGATTAACAACGGAATTCCCATCTTTATGATAATAAATATTGTAATGAGTTAAAGAATTTATTTTTTTAGCAATAAATATGCCTGCCTTTAAACAGACTTGCAATATACTCAAAATACCTTCATCCTAAGCGATAAATTCATTTGTTTTGAAAAATTGTCGCAGATGATTTTTCGTTATAAAATAATCAAACGATATTTGAATATTTTTTCCTGTTATCATTAAATATTCGCGGTCTGTCTTAGTAAATGAATCAAAAAATAATTATATTTACAAGCTGAGAATGATAAGCTTTATTATGACTAAAATTATATAATAATGGAGAATAAAATAATTTAATCTTGATCCAAATTTACGAAGTAAAATATGATTCTCAAACAAACAATTGAGCGAAACGAGAGAAAAATATCTGTTTGAAAAGCTTGTGACAGCAAACAAAATTATTTTATTCCATAATATAATACGATGTTCTAATTACGATAAAGTCAACTTTTAACTCTATTACTTTTGCAAGTATCTATTATCATTGGAGTATTTTGTATCTTCAAATATTGAATATAAACTGATTTTCAGAGTTTTGGTTTTGATGATACTCTAACGAAAAAACAAAGATGGAGAGAAACTATTTCATTTCAGTGATCTATCACTTAAAGGATCTATCACTTGAAGGTTGTGATGTGAGTCCAACTGGCAATGACTACAAGCAAACAGATTGCAACATAGAAAATAAATGAGTGGATTTCTAAATTTCTTTGGTAAAAGGTTAGTCTTAAAGAAATAGTAATATGGTGATAATTGAGCCAAAATAACAGATCGATCTGTTGCATTTGCTCGCTATAATTAAAAAATAACAGTTATCATTTTGAATTTTAATTGAAATGATTATTCCTTACTACAATTCTCTAATAGTTAAATGCCAAAATGGCAAAGTCGATCATGATTTAGATGACTCCCATAAAATGGCATAATATTTTTAAGAATTCTTTAGTCACTGTTAACTATCAAAAGATATCTCCATCAATATTCAAATCGCTGATAATAAGAATCAATCGGTCATGACAGAGTCAATGATTAAAATCATAAGGTAAGTTCTATTTAAACTAAAATGGCCACTGTTCGAAATATATAATACTTACACATTTAATAAAGAAATTTATTGCTTGCACGAAGGCTTATTATCTCTCACATTTATCGAAGGAGAAAATAGTAAAGCGCCAGCAAGTATAAATAACTTAACTAAACTAAAAGAGTACTATCTTACATATAAATCAGAAAGATAAATGAAAGATTTTTTGAAAAGTGTGTTAATTTCAAGCATTAATCACGAGAAGCGACTAATCAAATACTCAAAAGTTAAGGAAATATAAATTTTCATCAAAAAAATGATGTAAGATATAAGAGGAAACATCAGGATAATATCTAATCAAAAGATGGTGGCAAATTCTCAGAATATTTGGATTATAATGACGAATGAAAATCATCAGACGCAGTGTATACTTGAATAACTTATCAAAACTATAGAAAATAAATTTGACATTGATAAATCTATAAATAAGGGCACTACCCATTAATATACTATAAAACATCTTCAAAAGAGGGCACAGGAAAGGCTATACAATATATTGTATAATGCTTACCAAAATGATATGAAATTGCAATTAAATTAAGCGATGTCCTTTTCAAAAAATCTTTCTTTGATGGGAATATTGCGTGATCTTTTTCGATACGGATCAAAGTTAGCAGAATAGGAAAGGTATCTCTTTACTGATATAGAATTTTAAAGGAATAGTTTTTGGCTTTTGTTCAAGAAATGAATATCAAATATTCAGGTGAAATAAAAAAATATTTAACTACCTTTCGCCAAAAACTGGGATACTAAAAATAAATATAGTCTTACAAATCGAAGCAAGCCCATACTGTAACAATGAATCGATATTGCAAAGGTTTTATTACCTCGCAACTATATAAAGCTGATTATAGATGTCATATTGATAAAAAATGTTGTAAAATTCAAAAAAGAGTCCGAACAATATTACTGAAGAAAAGACTGTATGAATAAATGATGGAAGCCTATCTGTTTAAAAAATAAGTAGTTAGGACATCATATAAATCAAATTACACACAAATCAAGGATATCTGCAATGACCATGAACTAAAAAAACTATTGAAATTCAATAAGTATAAGTACGGCTTTTCATGCTGCCTGCATATCCTCGATATCGACAGTCGCACCAATTATTGTTAGTTTTAACCAACTTCCTTGTGTAGTTTGATCTAAAAAGCAAATAAGCATAAAGATTTGTTTACCAAAATTTATTGCGAGTAAAATTATATTTAAATTCATAATATTGAGGGCAAGATATTTCGTCTTGGAGAAAAAAATAGCTGGAGAGCCAGTAATCCCACAACGACTATGCCTAGCAATAAATAAAACTAAAATCCAAATTAGCATAAATTCAAGCAAGAAATGAAGAGTTTTAAGTCTTCGATGAAGAGTAGCAGAATTGTTGATAAAAATAAACTTAGTCGGTCAACTCAATTCAGTTCTCGGATATCGTTACTGAGTGGTGATGTTGGGTTTTCATAAAAAGATATGATTTGCGAGAGAAAAAGATAGAATATATAAAAAGGAGAAGATTTTGAGTTCAAAATTGATTAATACTCCAAACTATATGGGAGAGGGAGCAATTTTTATGGCCAACTTGGCATTGGAAATCATGTATTTGCTGAACAATTTACTAATATCTTGCCAATGGAAAGGATTAAATTAGTATCGACATCCAACTATCACTCAGTCGCAGTTACTAATAGTAATAAGATTTATCATTTTGGCCGTTAAAAAGACGGATTCGAACAATCATTTATCCCGATCTAGGTAAATCTGAAATAAAAAATAATAATTCGAGATGTTCTATGTACATATAATGATACTTATCTACTAACTGATCATAACAAAGTCTACTCCATGATGAGAAACAAATTCATAAGAATTCCCAAATAAATCGAGCTGTAATTTGATGAATTTCGCCTAATTAAAAGTGGAGGACCTAATATGGAAATCGTTTATATTGTAGGATACTGGATAAATTGTTTGGATAAGGCAAAAAAACAATAAATAGTCAGATATCTCACTAAAAATATAATCCAATCAAATGATGCTCATTGCTAGAGCATGCTAATTTAAGATGAAGGTGGCAATGATCAGCCAAGTGAAGGAATTCACTAGCTATCAGCAATTCTTGAGTAGTCATGTCTTTGATAAAATAATCCTTGGCTAATCTATTGCCCTATTCCTTGCTGATTTTGTATAATTGTCATAATATGACTTTATTGAGAGAGTAATTATAATTATCTAAAGAAATAATGTAATAATAAATAGAGATTGAGAATGATGTCGAACCCTTTGAAGATATCAATTAGTTATTTGCGAATAGCAAAGAAAACACCAAGGTGGAAATGACCAATAATCATGATGACCATTTTAATCAACAGTATGAAATCGAATAACATATTACCGAGCAATATGAGCAAGATTTTGACTCCGCATAATCAAATTCACAATAAATAAAATAGGAGTTTTTGAATATTGAGGAGATCGACAATTATTCAATATAACCAAAAGGGTTAAACGATGCTTTACATCAAATAAATTAAGATATTCTTAAAATTTAATGCGACGAAATGGAAGACCAAATAAATTAGTTGAGGGAGAAGATTAGCATTAAAATAACTAATGGTTAATAATGCAAAAACCGCTAAAATAACATTTATTAGCTTGTTAGCAATATAAAATAGAACGAGATCATACTTGAAGACGTTAAACAATCGCAAGTTGATTTTTTGTAATCAAAATTAGGAAAGGAAGCATTTTCATTATCTTTGATACTTGAAGAAGACGAGAATGTAGAAGACAAATTAATCGAGGAAAATATAAAAGTTAGCACACTTATACACTTTTTGAACCTCTAGATTTTGAGATTAAAGAGAGAGATTAAAAAGAACTCAGAGTGTTTACCACTTTCTTAGGAATAAAAAACTCAACTCTTTGCAAAATGTAATCGACTAGTGAGAGAAATTGACTAAAAGAAAGAAAAATAATATAGTAACAACATAAAAATTTCATAGTTAGATACAAAGTTTGACGATCTGCGAGTCAAGTTGGAGCAAATAGATAAAATTAACTTCACCAAATAGTAATAATAATATCGGAAGGACAAATAGCTTGAGAAAAATTGGGACGGATTGCAGGCTAAAAAAGAAAGCTAGATTAAGAAAAATAACCTTGCGATGCATCAGGTTCAAAACAGTTGTAGTGTGATAGCTCGGAACATTTTATAGCTTAGGAGACAGAATGAGAATTTGAGTTAAAAAATTAATCATCTTGACGAAAAGAATGAAATCATTGAAAAAGATAGTGACAGGTTAATGGAAGATTTCAATTCACGCAAGGCATTGATTGATGAAGATAAAATAGAGAAGAAGAGATAGAGTTCTGTCAAACGTTGTATTAAATTGACTCCGCCTCAAATTAGAAAGCAATCTGAAATCAGAACTCTCATAAGCATTAATTCTATGCCACGTCAAAGAGGGATGTCATAACAGTCAGCAACAATTCGTAGGATTAATGCCTCAATAGCTAAAGATAAGGAGCTCCTCCCAAAGCAGGAATATTTTTAATTAAATTCTATAAAATACAGTGAACAGCCTACTTTGGGTCAATCTCACACTGATAATACTCTCATAAAACAATTCAAACTCAAACTTCCTGCGAAAACTTCAGTAAAGGCAAGCTAAAAAAAATTGAACATATCCGTAGATATTAATTCCCATGAAGCCTGTGTAAAAACAGTAAAAAAATACGATCAATCAAAACTGTCAATTACTTAAAGGTTATAAAGGATTGAAATACTTTAAAGAGAGGATAAACTCTATTCTCAAAAATTCTATGAAAACAGTCGTCGATAACCTTCACACTTTGTCAATAATGATGGGGAGCTCAAAAATAGAATTACTGAACTTAATACGACAGACAACTCTGAAACAAAAAATATTTAAAAAGATCCTTAAGATAGAGACAAGTCATAAAAGAAATAGTAACAATCTAATCGTCAGCCACTGCATCACAACTCCAATAATTTAGAAATTTCAAATCAGGGAGTAACATCATTCCAATCTTCGCATTCCTATTTTAAAAAACGGTTAGTTTTTCGGTAAAAAAAAATATCATAAGACTATATGAAAATCCTTGAAGCACGAGGTCGGAAGATATTGTAGCTGGACAACGAGAGCTAATCCTGAACTTATAATATTATCAAATGAAACCATGCTATTTGTCTTAATATTTTTTCTAAGACCATTATTTATCCATTAATAATTTATTGCAAGTACGTAACAAAATATAGAAGAAAATCAATCCTTATTTTGAATAATTCTGAGGATATTAGAGAGAACAGTTAGTACTTTTTCTTTGTTTCAATTAATATATCAGAATATATAATGTCAAGCGATTCGATTAGAGTAGTCTGCCGCTTGCGTCCCCTTAACAAAATTGAAATAGCTAATCAAGGAGAAGACTGCGTGACATATACATCCAAGGACATCACAATCAGTGTAAACTCTTACCTTAGTTATAGGTTGGTGGATAATAGAACAAGTATAACTTTACATTTGATAAAATATTTGGTCCGAAAACACATCAAATAGATATATATCAATAAGTAGCCGTCCCTGTCATAAAATCAGTTATTGGTGGCTTTAACGGTACTATTTTCGCTTACGGTCAAACCGGAGGAGGCAAGACGTGGACCATGTAGGTAATTATATCGAAATACTTAGGGCCCAAATCATCACGATCATTAGTTTAAAGGGTTAATCCCTCGAACCATCTAAGGTTTATTCGAAGCCATCTCAGAAGGGGATTAAAATGTTGAGTATGTAATAAAATGTTCCTACATCTAAATATATAACTAGAAACTCTTTGATTTACTCGACCGTAAGTCTTTTTTAATTAAGCTTCAAAAGCAAGGCTTTAAATCAAGTAGGACAAGCATCGGGGAGTATTTATTCAAAATTGTACTGAGATCAGCGTCGGATCAAGTGATCATATGCTTAAGACTATGGATAGTGGAGCACAAAATAGAAAAGTAGCATTTACGGGAATGAACGAAAGAAGCTCAAGAAGCCATTCTCTATTTATCATTTATGTCAACCAAAAACATATAAAAAAGGATTCTACAAAACAGAGTAAGTTATATTTTGTTGATTTGGCAGGGTCAGAAAAAGTATCTAAAACTGGATGTCAAGGAGTGCAACTTTAAGAGGCTAAAAATATTAATCAAAGCTTAAGTGCTTTAGGAAATGTCATCAATGCCCTCACTTCGGAAAAGGGTTAACATATTCCCTATAGAAATTCAAAATTAACTCGTATTCTCCAATAATCTTTGGGAGGCAACAGTAAAACTACATTAATTATCAACTGCTCGATGTGTACATACAATGATAGGTAAACTTTAGGGACTTTAAGATTTGGATATCGAGCGAAAAGCATAAAAAATAAGGCAAAGGTGAATGAATAGAAAAGTTCAAAATAACTGTTAATTCTTCTTGATGCGGCTAACAAGACTATAATATAACTAAAGCTTCAAATTGGAGGAAAGATGCCAATTCAAACTGAATAATCCTAAAACACTGAAAATAATGAAGTAACAAATGCGATCATAGAAGAATTAAAATAAAAATTGTAACAGTCTCGGCAAGAATAAATGTAGAGATAGAAATAGGTGAAAGATATGCAGCTGAGAGTTAAGAATATCCTGCTGTAACTTTCCTAAACTCGAGATTAGTATGGCAATCACCTACTGTCTTGCAATTCAATATTTAAAAATCTAAAAGGAAGTCTGAGTAAACTGAGCAAATACATGCATAGAGTCTATGTTGACCTTGAATATTGGATCAATAATCTTATTATTGATGGAACTGAGTAAAATTAAGAAATTAAAAGTAATCTGAGTAGAACCTTTCAAGGTATTAGTGAATTTACAGCTTATTACAATAAAGATATCAAAAGTTTCTTTAAATAAATAGAGTAGGATGAGGAAAGAAATGACATCTTCTAGGAATAGGAAATATCTGTAAACACTAATCGCAAAAAAGTCAGGATAAGTTATGCTGAACCAAATAATAATGATTCAAACTCTTCAGTCAATGAAGATCTTCAAATGAGCGGCATTGCTAATAAGATAAATCATGAGATCCAGGAAGATAATACTGTGCCTAACTCGGATAAAGCTTCGATATAATAGTCATTCACTGAAATATTACCACTTCTCTAAAGTTTTGATACTAAATAAAGCCATAAAGTACTGATAGAGGAGATGTCGATCAATTTAAAACTGCTCAAAAAGGATAATGAATAACTTCAAGCAAGAAACGACAAATTATTAGCTGAAAATAAAATTATAGCCTCTAAAGTTGAATAAAAATACTAGGAGAATATATTAGATCTTTAAGAGAGAGTTTAGGAGTATCGCAAGATCATTGTATCAGTTCTAATATTTAGAAAACGAAATAGCATGAGATAACCCAGTATATCAAATCAATAGAAGTCGAGAAGAATGAAAAGGCTAACTAAATGGTAATATCCTAGCGCTTGAAAAAGTAATAATAGACTTATCCAGAATAATCTAAAACAACAGCAACATGAAAACTCACTATGAAATGTAGTAAAAGCTGCGGGCATTAGCTTCCGAAAGACAAAAACTATTCAATGAGTATTATACAGTGAGAAATGAGCTTGATGAAGCAGAAATCATCATCAAATAGAAATAAGAGCATATTTAGTCACTAAAGTAAGTCATGAATTAATTGACTATCCATCATGAACAATAGCCTATCAATTAGAAGGAATTATAGAAGAAATATTTGAATCAAGTTTATGGAACGGAAAATCCTAATATCGTTGTCACAGTCAAGGGAGGCGAAAAGAGAGATAATATGAATATGTTTAATGTTAAAAAACAATCTTCGCTCAGAAGAAAGGTCAGCAATAGAAATGAGAAAAAATAGGAAGAGAAGATCAATATCCTACTGCCTTTTATTAAAGGATTTTTCGGTTGAATTGATTCCATCAATGCTAAATAAGGTTAATTTCTATAATTATATAAATTATTATTCATATTTAATGATATCATATCAGTGTTAAGGGGTTGGGGTTGGGGTTGGGGTTGGGGTTGGGGTTGGGGTTGGGGTTGGGGTTGGGGTTGGGGTTGGGGTTGGGGTTGGGGTTG
>Ga0302188_10000458_pt1 | contig 34753 bp, 25 predicted proteins | sample II_Bog_E2_1_FD_198783 | JGI IMG/M metagenome (GOLD analysis project Ga0302188, IMG submission 198783) | Peat permafrost microbial communities from Stordalen Mire near Abisko, Sweden - II_Bog_E2_1 | ecosystem: Environmental > Terrestrial > Soil > Wetlands > Peat | place: Sweden: Abisko...
GATAGATAGATAAATATAGAATTTGGTCATTGACCAAGAATTTTTAAGAAAATATAAGATACATTGGCAAACAGCAACTATGAGAGTAATTTTATTCCAAAAGAAAAAACTATTGTAAGCTCTATTTTCTTAATTTAGAATATAATATACTATTGAAGTTGTTAATATTTCATTATTATATGTCAGTTAAGAAGTGCTAACGTCCCCAAATCAAGTGGAATATACACAATGATAACTCTGTACTCATTTGCCACCCGACACAAACTCAAGTCGATAATGTCTACAACTTTAAATAAAATATCCATTAATATTACAATCGTTTCATTACTCTCAGCCTCCAATTAGCTTCTGCAATATCTCTTTATACTACTCCTACTCTGCAGCTCGTTAATTAGCCTTATAAATTTAAAGAATTGTTGTCCGCAATTAAGCAGAAAGGATATGTCTTCTTGGATGTAGTAACTGATTTTTCTTAGAGTTATAAAGGATGGATTTCTTGGCTTATTATTACTTTCAATAGTTCGGGATATCTTATTGATGGCTTGGCTCTTCACAATTAACTCAAAGAAATGAAGAATATATTATAGAGCTCATAAATTGTAAAATATTGCTACAGTGAAACAATCATATTGGAGGATGCTAAAAGAGATTGGAATGCTTTTGGAGTCAACTTTTTTAATTTTTAATTTATGAATGACATTAGTCGGCCGAAACGCACTTTGCGGATGATTCGTCGATCCGATTATTTGATTTCTCCTGAACTATTATAGGAGTTAAAATAAAGATATGCATCTATGATGAAGGATATGAAAAACATCAGAGGCTTCTTAAATTAATGGTCATAGTAATTTAGTGTACTTTCCTATGCTAATTACCCTAAATTATTGCTGGAGCCTTATCAACACAAACCATTGAACTTTTTCGAAGAAAAAGAAATATTTTTAGTTCAGTAAAGATAGTAGAGAAGATATAGACAGAGAGAATAAAAATAAAATAACTGCCAACAAAACTATGTTGAAATTGAGGGAAATTATTCAATTTCAAACAGTAGAAATCAAGCTTTGTATTAACTCCTCTATGAATGGAGAGAACATAAAGCAAAAATTATGGATTATCCTCCCACAAGATTATTAAATCTTAAACAAATTTTATAAATTGTTTAAAATCGGCCAAAATCTTTTAATAGAATGTAGATGATTCTTAAGTCAAAAGATGCTTTTTATCTCTAATTTATTGAGCAAATCATATAAATTTTGGCTCTCTAGACAGAACAATTTTAAGATGAAGCAAATAAGTTGAAAGTTGATGCGCCCTACAGAAAAGATGACCACAATATAAGAAGGTTATTATCCTAATTGCAATGTTAAAGCGGACAATAATGGCTGAATCGCAAAAATGACGAAAGCATTCGATTATACAAAGAAATTATTTCAATTTAAGAATTGGATGAGTCAGTTGTGGAAGAGTTCATGAAAGGAATGGGCTCAGGAGCAGTTGGCAAAACCGAAATTCACAGATTTGTTAAATATGCACAGTTTTTAAAACAAGGAAATCATAAAGGGCTGCAAGAGTATTATTAAGGCAAATAAAAACTGGAAAAAGGATATGAAAGTAGGGATTCTAGGTAGGAGTGGAACGATGAAGATTAGGATTCTTATATCGTGGATACAAACAAGAGTTAAACTTCTCTTGCAGATTCAATTGATAAAGAGCCTGAAAAACTAGAACCCCTCACTGCCACTACCTTCAATTCTGACTTTTAAATACTATCATCAAACAAGCACAAGGATCTTCCCGCTCTTCCAAAAAATATCGAATAGATCTATCGAAAAGCAGCAACCGTTAAAAAAGGTTATCAAAAAATTCAAAAAAAGAAAAGTGGCCGTCGTTAGTCTGGGGAGGAAAATTAAGCATTAGTGCCGAGCTGGCAATAATTCAAATGCTTTCTAAATGGTTGCAAATGATCTTATATTATCTCATATTAATTGTATCTTCAGAGTATAATCTTAACCGAAGATATGAAAGGCGAATAATCTACTTTCATCAAGGGTCGCATTTATGCCATCATTAACAAAGCAATGGATCACGCTCTAAAACCAAAGGAAATTGACCACAAGAGATTCAAGGAGTCTAAAATCATCGGAGATCAATACAATCCACAGGATGACAGTTAACTTTATTTTGTAGAAAATGTGGGCTCCACAGCTTTAGCCTATGAAATTGTCAATCTCAAAACAGGTTTGGTATTCACTGTCAATGGGAAGGATGTTTTGTTCGAGTTTGGTAAACAAAAATCCAGTCAGATTTTTTCTCTAGTAAAGGCTAATCTTTCAGGATTTTTCACTTATTACTGGATTAAAGAATAAGAAAAAGGCAATAAAGCCCTCATCCTAGAAGGATCGCTTAAATTTGGAGTTTTTGATCCCAATGCAGAAAATCAACTGTTTAGGTTTGAAGAGATACCAAACAATAATACTGTAGTTTCAAGCTTTGTGCTCATCAATAAACTATCGGGGAAAGCTTTGGATGTTCCAGGAGGCACATTTGATTTAGAGGAGCGAATTATTCAGTACGAAGTTAACCGCAGATTTAATCAACGATGGAGGTGGATTAGGCAAGATAAAAGCTGTTTAATCCAAAATGTGCTCACTGGACTATTTCTTGATATAGCTGGAGAAAGCCGATCTTCAGGAGCTAAAGTCATACAGTGGAGTCATACAGGCAACACAAACCAGCAATGGATTCCCGAAGCATAGGGTAATGGCGTTTATCGTATCAGATCAGTACATTAACCCTCAATGTATCTGGGAATTAAGAATAATAGCTCGTAGGATGGAGGAAAATTAGAGGTTACCAAGTAAAATCCAGCTTCCATACATTGGATAATTGAAGGTGCTCTTCCATGATAAGTCTAGAATAAAATTTATCGTTATTGAAGTTGTATCATTTTGGCTTGGAAAAGAAGTGATTTTTGTTAATTTAGTCGTTCCTCCATGATTTTTTAATATAAAATCAAAGATTAAGTAACTGAACAGGTTACTGTATTTCAACTTTTTGACTTTGAGTTAGTCCTCTTTTGCATATGCAACGATCATTATATTGTAGTTAAACCAATCATGAAGTCTTCACATGATAGCTCGCCACATCCCTTGTAAAAAAGAAGTCTTGATCTTCAGTCCACCAATCAGAAGCATCAACAGTCTGCATCCAAGAGCTGTATTTCTGCCATAAAATAGCTTATATAGGGCTCACTCTCATGGAGTACTTCCAAATAGCTCCCTCCAAAGAATAATTGCCAGAAATCGATGAGGAAAGTGGATCAGAAGTTTCTGGTGGAACTCCTTGCTTCCGAGCGACTCCTGCAAAGCTTGAAGTTGAGGAAAGTGGTCTTTTAAGGAAGCGAAATATGAGAACATAGGCATAATAATCGCTGTTCTCACTAGTAGATGCTATTCAGCCACAACCTGCCCATAAAATGGTCACTATCAATTTCTAAGATCTGAACGGAATCGAAAAAACTAGCATAAAACTGCCTGCAATTCGATAGAAGAGACAAGGAAATCTCAGCAGGCATGGATTAGTCAAGGATGGTAAGCTCATCGATAAGAAGGAATCCTTGTCTAAGAGAGATGGCTTGGCGGTTGGATCTGCCACAGCTTTTCTCAAAAGCGGATAAAATTTGAAAGGATCAGTCATCAATCGACTGGCAATAAACGCCAAAAAGAGTTTACGAGTAAGAGTGACTTCAACTTCTTTCTACCACGCCAACAAAGAAAGAGATCGTGAAAGAATAAAAACTTAGGAATAAATCACTGATAGACCTTTTGAGAAATCATTCATTATCACGCGCTATGGATGCGGGTTCTCTCGCCGCAAAGAGGAAGGCGGCAGCGTGCTGAAAAAATATGAGAACTCTTTGAAATTGTCACGGAATTGACCTTTGGTCGTTTTTATTGTGCAAATATAATATGATCAAATATCATATGTTTAAATTTAATGAGTAAACATCAACTCAGCGATTGTGATATTTCATAATGGTTTTGGCTAGAGTCTTTTTATCTTTAATGCCCTTATACTGCCTAAACATACGATATTTGCAGAATTTGAAGAAATATTTGCCAGAAGTGTGCTCGGCTTCTGTTACGCCCAAGCAACGCATATACAGATCCCTGTCCGCAGATACCAGCACAATTTTCTTTCCAATATTTTGTTTCTTTATCTATTCCAACCTGGCAATAATTTTGTTGTCTGCTTTAGTATTGATACCATACACAACTTCAATATTCTTGAGACGATTTAACTCCTAATCGGGAATAATATAATGTTTGGTCATTTAAAAGGTATCTTCGTCATATTTTTCATCAAAGAAAAGAATAGTGCCCTGAGGTTATAAAGCATGAGAGAGAAGCCATTGCAAACGAAGTTGGGCCTCAATCTTTTCTGAGAGAAGAAAACTTTGAAAATATCTTCTAAAATGTTTGTTAGTGGGGAAAATGTTGTTGCCATCAACTAAGAACACAGTTTTGGTCAAATCCAAATTAATCAGTTCGTCAACATCAAACAAAACTGGCATGTCTACATCCCCATATTTTTATTTGTATTCATTATCGGCCTCGAATTTTCTGATTTTCTTTTGCTGTATAACAGAAAGACGGGGAGCAGCTTCATACATATCAAAATTAAACTTCAAGATTTCTTTAACTATCCGGAAATATGACATTTTAAACACTAATTTCATTTCTTCAGCTTGTTATAAACATTTAATCAGTTATCGCGGATTGAAATCTCCCTGTGGAAACTTTTGAATTAATCTATTTATAATTTTTTATCGTTGCAACTCATTAACTGCTCTAGATTAGAAGAATCCAGTCATTTATTTTTCGTAGTATACACGAACATTGGCTTGATATTGTAGAAATTGTTGTTGAAATTAGTTTACTGGCTGATTTTGATTTGAGTTAGAACTAAATCGGCTGCCTTAGGAGGATGATGAAGATGAACGAGAAGAAGAACGAGATGCAGATCTACCGCCTCTGTGTCTTCTCCTTTCATTCTTTTCTCCTCTTTCCCAGCCTCCACATTTACCCATTCCTCTCCATCTCTTTTTGTCTCCATAATCATTTCCACCCCATCCTGGAGGTGGAGCTTGATAATTACCAAAGCCACCACCAAAACCTCCATAACCATTAGAAATTGGTCTAAACTGGGGATTTTATCCCTGTCCAAATCCTTGAATATATGGAGGAGGTGGTGGTTGTTGCCAATGAGAATGATGACCTCTACCCCATCCATGATGGCCTCCCCTATGCTCTCGACCTCCCGGATATTGATGATATGGATTGCAACCATATTGAAATGGTTGAAACTGTGGAGCTTGTTGAACAGAAAATTGTTGAAATTCTTGATTTGGTTGTAATTTTTGCTAATTTTGAGGTAAAGGAATTTTCTACTGATTTGGTTTAATTTCATAATTATTTTTAAGTTATTGACTTGATTATTTTTAATTTGCTTTGGTTTATTTATCTTTGAGCATACTCATATATGCGTCATTTAACTGATTAATCTAACATTGATCTTGCTCTTACTTTCCCTTCTTTTATAATCTGATATGAATCTGTTCCTACTGAGGGAAAGATATTTTATTGTCATTAGAACTGGTCATAATTGGATTTAGATCTCAACTACTAATAATATATTTAATACGATCCAAATTCAAGAGTTATTATAAGATAAATCTAATCAATTCTTATCGTACTCTCGTAAATGAGATGTATAATTAATTTTAAATATGTCAATTGACCAAATACAATCATGATGATCGCCCACACAATCACCAACCATCTTTAATATACTGTTAAGATAGAACATACAAATTATGAAAATCACGATTAGTTTTTATTTACACCTGCGAAGGATTAGGAGATAGTTTTATAATACTTCTCCACCTTTCGAATGAATAGTTTAATTAGGTGGTCTATTTTTAGCGAAATCTCCTCTACTTTGCAGTAGTCTTCGCTCCGCACAACATTTTTCTTCAATTATGGTTCAGCAATCTTTGCACACAGCATTACTAAGTCCAGCATTAATAGAAATTTGAAGAGGGGTCGATCCGTTATATGAAGATGAGTCATTGTCTTTAGAGCCAGGTAGCGCTATTTTCGTTTAACTTGTTTGCTAGCAGATTTCTCCACAAGTTCCATGCTCACACTGGACCAATGATAGGCGATGTTGTTGCACTGGTACATCACCAAATCGGTGTTTTCAATGTTAAGTTAGATAGGAGTTATATATTTTACTGAAAGCAGCCCTTTCTGAGGCATAAACTCTATTAAAAATTCGTTCTTTGCACCTCCTGGCTTTATCTCAGTGCCACCATTCTGCATTTAATTTTAATTGGAAGGACTAAAGTTATTCAAGGCTTCAAAGATTATGCTATCGAATACTTGTGGATTAAAATCGCGTATGATCTTCTCAGGGACTTGTATCTTACAAAAATATTTTCTATCTGCATTTCCTCCTTCTACTTCTCCCAGTGCATAAATCTTTGTGGTCCCCTGCTGCATTTTAGGATTTGGCCGATTGTTAGGATTTTGATCATTCTTGCCCGGATCTTGAATACTCTGATCGACTGTCATAATATGATTTTTTATAAAGAATCGCAACATTTCCTCAATAGTTGACTCTACCTCCAAGGAATTCAGCTCTAGAGGATCCTTTGGACCGCGAATAGTTAATAATCTATTCTCTAACTTGCATACCTCTTCAAATATGTGTCTATTCTTACAATTTCTAATTCCAGAAAAGATACTGTTGTTCATTACTTTCACTAAAGTACTATTTTACCTGAAAAGTTCGCTCTATTACAATGCTAAGATTACCACTCGCGGATGTTGAATTTTATTTAACTGAGGCTCTATGAAGTTGCGGACAATAGGTTATAGACTCACGAATTGGCGTGCTACGATGCGATCAAAGGATTGCTTGATCTTTTACAGCTGAGGCCGTGCCATATCCAACAATCTATTGACATATTGTATGGCGTATTTACAGTAGGCTAAGGGGTACAGTGTGCTAAACTCATGCATTTGAAACTGTTTTTATACAAAACTTTGTTGCTCTTTGTTCATATTTAAAAATTCCTTTTCCAGGAGATATTCACAATAAACTTAAGGAGTAGCATCTTTTCGACTTGGTTGCTTTAATAGTAACGCATTGGAAATCATAATATTTGTACACTTAATATGGCAAGTGAATAGTAGATAGGCTAATTGAACTGTCAATGCAGCCAAAGATTTAATGTCCGGTATAGTTTCAGATCTTACGGGCACTTTTAGTTTGTGCGCAGAGTAGCGAACCATATGAGTTAGATACTCGGTGTTTTACTGTATCCTTAAATACTCTTCGGAGAGCTATCGTGCTTTGAGTTGTTGAGTGGAGAGTTATTGTATTGAAGATGTATTCATTTGACCAATTATATTAATAGATAAGTAATAATACATTCGATCATGGATAAAAGGTTTGGAAGGATAACTAAAATTTTTCACTATAAAGAAATCTTAATATCATAATGCATAATTTCTTTTAGCATCATTCTTTAAAATATCATAAAATATAACGAGTATTAGAGAAAAAACCAAATAATATCAAAACATTAGCGGAGTTTTATAGGCCCGAATTCGTTTACTGAATTTATTAAACTACGGACTATTTTTAGTTTTCTCTTCCTTGGCATTTTAATCATGAGCTTATTCTATTGATTTTAAAAAATTAAACGTTTGGTGCGGGTATGCCTTTTATTCGGATTGAATCACCTTTCTCCTTAAATCAGGTTCAGGTAACTCGAAAGGGATACTTTTTTATGTTTTTATCTTTATTTTGCTATTTACATTATAAGAATTTCGGCAGCTCAGCTGTTTCTTGGCTTCACTATCGAGTCTGATAGTCTCTGCTGGCAACGTCTGTATAGCTTTCTTGGTGCTTGGCAAACTGTGTTGTATATTATGATAATTATAAATAATGTCTTTTCTAGTACTCAGAGATTAGGATTTATCAGTGATTATTTTTGCGAGATTTTATCTTGAAAATATTTTGGGATTCCCTTATTTCAAATGATTTAAGATATTATTAGCCGATGAGGCTGAGACATTAGTGAAGTGACTACTATTCTGAAAGGACTTGGTAGAAAATGCAAAGATTTATTAGTATTTTTGCTGTTTTCCTGTATTTTTACAGGGAAAAATCTTCTCATATGTTCCACGAAGAGCTTCTTCTTGTGCTTCTCTTGTTGAATTAATAATTTTTACAATATCATCTTTCTAATGTCCATTATTCGCATGTTTGAGCTTAATATATTTTTCCCTTTGCTTTACTCTCTCCAACTCCTCTCTCACTTTGATTTCCTCCTAACTAACTCTCATCATCAATAGGGTATCCTTAATTAAATTTTTCTTGATAACATGATCAAGAGGAGTATCTGCGGTAAAGCTAGGTGTATGATTTACTTCAAGTAAAAAACATCTGTCTTGATTATCAATGATAAAATCAAATCCAAGTACTTAGAAGCACATATTGGTGGTTGGTTCAAGTGGGCGGGATGATTTGTAATTGGCCAAAATGTAAGGCTGAGCTGCAATTAAAGTCTTAATGATGTTATCCTTAATTTGACTCCAGTAGGTATTAGCACGATACCCCATCTCCTTCAATATCTTAAAAAATTATGCCAAAGATTTTTTATGACCATGCGTCATTTCGTTGATTGAGTGATTGTATTCATAATTAGGATTAGATTTATTTATTGCATAGTTGGTGAGATGCATGTAAAAATTTGATAAATTGGAGGCGTCAGGAAGCTCATATTTTTCAGTTGAAAAACGCACCAGACCTTCGTTGTAAAGATAAATTCTTAGAGGCTAGCAACACGCTAAAAGCACATATATCCGTAAATCGAATTTTAACCCTTTGTATAGTAATGGATTTGATATATATTTTTGAACCACACAGCGCTATTATTTTTCGATATCTGCTGGATTTTGAGTGAGATAGATGCCTCTACCTTGACAACCTGCTTCAGGCTTAACTATAAAAGTTTTTAGGAGGCCTCTCCTTTTGGATTAATTAAAATAGTGTCGAATCTTAGCCTGATCGTTTGGGTACAAGTATGTTCTTGGGTAAAAATCATACTAATGAGGATATTGCTGTTTCATCTTTGCCAACGTGAGTGCAAGATTGTTCTTCCTTGCAATGATACTCATTGCTGGAAAGTGGTTAATTCTCTGAAGGTAGTGCATCTTTTGAAGAATTTAGTTACTAACCCCCGTATCACACCATTTTATGTTCCAACTCTTGCTTTCCCCAAAATTTTATATCTTCCAGTTTAGTCCCTCGACGCCACTTACTTATTGCAGAATAGGATACTTTGTATCTGAGTAGCGTGTGGCTTACAGGCGAGGTTGATGGTAGCTAGATACCTATTTGTTTGTTTTATTAAGATTTCTTTTTCTATTTTGGTATATTTTTTGCGATATTGCGGTAGTTATACTGACAAATTGTTAAGTTCACTCTTAATTGAGCGATTACAGATTGAACTATTATTGTCTTATTACTTGTCAGAGTATCTACTCTTAAGACTCTTTAGCTCGTTAGACGACATCCGAATATTAATTATAACATAAGTAACAAAAAGCTTTTATTTCTCATCAGGGCCTAAATTACCAACTCCCAAATTAAATTTGCAATTTCTCTGATAAAAATGACTGCTTTCTTATTTTAAAATCAATAATAAAATGGCAAATAAATAATTTTATTTGAATAATCCCTATGTTATCATAATAATATAATGAATCAGAATGAGTATCACAGTAATACAACTTGTTCTAAAAGTCCGGTATTACCGCAAATAGCAAGCTATTTAGTTCTTACTCTTGAAACTGTTCTTTTCTACAGTGTGGTTGTTCCTAATTTCGATAGTTTATCCTCAAAAATTACTTACTCTATTTTGTACTCTATCACTCTGGTGACTCTCTTCATTAGCGGCATTTTATCTAGTATTTGTGATCCATCAGACCCTGTCATGATTCGAAATCGAAACAGTCCGAGTCAATAGTACATGCTCTCCTAGATAGATTCGAATAATTTCGCAGGAAATACAAAGGAACTCTTCTCTATTGCGAGTACTGTCGTAGCCTGGTGCAATAAAAATCTCGTCACTGCAAAAAGTGCGATCGGTATATTTAGTTGAACATAGCTGTGTCCTTAACTTTGATCATCATTGCATGTGGATCAACAACTGTATCGGTGAACTTAACTATAAATACTTTTTTATCATGATACTTTCGGCTTTTTCCAATTTACTAGTCTATGTAATTGCAGTGATAGCCCTTACTATTTAACATAGATTCTAAGATTATTTTGGAGGGTTTATTGCTGCATGGATTTCAGGTGTGATAAATTCGATATTTGTCCTGCTACTGGTGAATCTAATAATTTTACACTTGTACCTCATAAATAATGGTATGAGTACTTACGAGTTTATAATGGCTTCGCGGGAGTAAGATCGTAAAAAGAATGAAAATAAATAAAATACTGCCGGAATTATTTAAATACCCAAAAAATAAAGTAAAGAATCCAATGACGCATAATAAAATAGCCAGCAGCATCTTAATCAATAAATTCAGATGGTTACTTCAAAGGAAGTATCTAATACCAATATTATTTGTGTTAAAAGTAGTAAGTCCAACTCTCAGTCAAGCTAAAATGCCATCAAATAATAAGACCTCAACGATGGAAGGGAGGTAAGATCAATTCTATTCAAGGAAAAATCCTAAAGTTAAAAATCTGTCAAATGTAGTGAAAGCTAAAATTAAAAATCTTTGCCCAAGGATAATAGTAATAACGATGATTCTGATGCTGAAAGTGGAGTGGAGATCAGTCAACTCTTTACTCGTAATAAAAGTCTAAAGTTCATAATAGGTAAAAGTGATTCAAGCAGACCGCATAAAATAAAAAGATTTCCTCATCATTCTCTTATAGTTGGTGAAAGATAATATAAATTGGATCCAGCAAGCATTCCTAAAAGAAATAGCAAGTGATAAATATACTACTTATTAACTTAATATATAGAGTGAACAAACAGAGCAAATCAGATGGGCTTGATCTAAATAATGAAATTTATACCCTAAAATGGAGGTTCACAAGCGAAAACACAAAACATTTTAAGTCTTGCACCAGGTAAAAGAATGCAGTAAGGCCATTCGGATCCTTTGTCTTTTGAACTTCAGCATAAGATCCAATTTTTGATGTCTCTAAGCTGATTTCCTTTTTTCCCACGCGAACTGATAGTTGTTGTTTGCCTATCTTATCGGGTTTAGGCCAGTCCTGATCTTTGCATTCGAGAATGCCACTATCGACAATTATTCTCCTCATTTCATCGATGACAGTCTGTGATACATAAGCTGCGTGCTATTGCATGTACCTTGTTTGCGGATTAGTTGATCACTTTTGTACTCAGAATTGTTGTTGTATTTAATCATGCCTGTGCTATCCACTTCAAAGTCGAGGAACTCGTGCCCGTATGCCCCTCGATGACCAATACTAGGTTCAGTAACATGTACTAGTATCTAACAAAGAAATCGTTGCTTTATGACTGCATGTCTCGTATAAATTGAATAATAGGAGCTATTATTAATCACATAATCATCCACGGTAGTCGCTGGCTGTTTTAAAACTAAAGAATTTGTCAGAGTTGGAAATAGTTCGGCTTAAGTTGATAACGCTGATTGGGGGAGGCTGAAGCATATTTTCTCGGAGGTTTATGTTTTACTAGCTCTCACCTTCCTGAAGACCAAGATTTAGCTACTAACAATACTCATCGTCTTTTCCTTCTTTAACTTCATAACTAGCCATGCCAATCATTGCGCTGCTCCCAAACAAGCTTTTTCCAAATCTTGTTCCCAGATTTCCGCTTTTTTGCCCAAAAACTTGAAAATTTGACCCTTCACTGATATTGAGGCCTGCACATGGCATTTCGTATAATCTGCTTGAGGAAAACATCGAATTATGCTAGTTAATATGATCCTGTTCGACTTTAACCATTTTAACTGGCATTTATCTAGGAAGAATCTCTTTTTTATCTTCCTTTTTATCCATTTTTTTATCCTTTTCAGATTTTTATGGATTATAAGCTGGTGATATTTGGATGATGGAGTCTACAAGCAGATTAAAGTCAGGCTACTAATGTCTTATTTTAAGGTATAAGTCTTGGTATACTTTATTAAGGGTTTTGGGGTTAATTCTTTTGGTTAGGGCTGAATGTTTCTTTGTCCAATTCTGAAATATCAGCTGAAAATTAGGGCATATCCTGATAGCTTACTCCATCAATTCTTCACTGTCATCGTTGAGAAAAAATTTCAAGCTGTAGGTGACAAGCAGCAAGTAAAGAATGAAGTTTTTGTATTCTGGATGATCGCTATTACAGCAGACAACATCTCTGACATATTCTGAGTTTTCAGTGATCAGTTTATCTTTGATATCCCAATTAGTCTATCTAATCATGTATGCAAAGAATATCCCTTAGATTTAGTTCATCAAAAAGATTTTTGAGACTGCTTTCAGCACTTTATAGACAGGATAGCGGAAAGCAATATTGCAGCTGCGAGCCACTGATCTGAGGATGGGTATCACTGATTTAATCTCATTTCGAGAGTAGTTGTTGAAGGCTTTGCTGTACTTGGATGGGACGTAGCAATTTTAGTTGTCCTATTTGCTCATCATGAGGTACCTATGTCAAAATAAAAATAGGGGTTAATTTATTTGTTGACATTTAAATGCATTTAATGGTAAAATTTCATACAAATCTTTCATTATCGGCTTTTAATAATTCAATATATAAAGTGAGGTTGAAGACAGTCTGATCAGCACCAAGACTTCCCATCGGAATTGAAAAAGTCACAATTTTTAATCTATAAAGGATATACTTTCCTACACATCGCTTTATTGCCATTCATTTTTCTTATGTTACAGATTACAGGCCATTTATGAATCAGCTGTTACTCCATTAAGAAATAGTCAGTTTTGAATCCTTTATAATGGTATAATTTTTCCTGATTGATTATCATTTTGAGTTTATTTAATTATAGTTTATAAACTGGCTTCTTCAATTTGTTTTAATAATAGTAAGAGATTCAAAAAACAATTCGAATTCGTAAATATGAGAATTTTAGTTTCACTTTAATTTTTATTCTTTAAAATTAAATCAATTAAAGAAAATTAAAATCTTATTGAAAATATTCGTAGTTTGTAAAATATTTGTTTATGCTTGCTTATTCTACTTATTATTTATCGTCCTTTGAAATCCTGCCAAATTGAAAACAAAAAAAAGAACCATTTTATAATACTGAAATTTTAATATGATGCCATTTGGGTAGATAGAGAATACTTTGGATTATATAAAATACATTCCACTTTCTTATTTCCATTTAAGAATAAGTTATGACAGCCATCATACGATCAACGGACAGCCAAATTATCATCTAAAATGACACATTTCAATAGAAAATAATGGAGACCAAACCTTAAACTTTGAGTTTAACAGTTTTATTGAAATAGTTAAAAAAAATTATCTTCGGATAGAGGACCTATTAGGAAAAAAAATAAAAAATACTGACATTAATTTAGGGATATGAGAAGCTTGATCAAAAAACAAAAGGATTAATAGAACTATACATTCAACTTTCCCAGGCAGGACCTAATGAAAAAATAGATAATTAAATGATTTTGTAAAATCAGGAAGAAAAGTAGTTTATGCACTATTGGAGAGAGTGTCATTTGATGTTACAAAAAAAAGAGAGTTAATGTGATATTCGAAGTTTGTTGTGGGAGGGACAAAATCTTATACTTTTTCTATCTTCTAAGATAAAAGAAAAGTCTTTTTCAGGTTATGAGGGAAGTTTGAAATTACTACTTTTCAATAATTCAATTTTGTACTTTAAACTGCAAATGTATCAGGAAGCCATTCGCAATTTGCAGGCGGCAATGAAATGCAGTAGCACATAAGATGACAATTTCATAATAAATGTAGGGCAATTAAACGAATTGATCCATATTAAGATGGAAGTGAACTCCAATAATTTAAATTTGAATTTTTTGTAAAGGGGACAAGGCCGGGATTATCTAAACTCGAATTCATCTTTGAATCAATTTAAACAATTAGTTGCATTTTTGAGAGTGAAAAAGAATTAACTGCCCATCTTCATTAGAAAGCAAAGTTTAAAAAAAAGTAAAATACATATTCGTAACTATTACAATTTAGCCCTCATCTGCAAAAAGCATCACTTGAATTCAATAGCGATCAAATTATTATAAAATTTAATTAAGGAGTGTCAAACTGAACAAACAGAAATCATTCGAATTAAGTCCTATGTGCTGTTGAGTCAAGTTTATGAAGATGATCATAATCTGTAGGCTAGTGTAAGCTGTCTTGAAAAGATATTCACAGTCGATTTAGACATATCAGAGCAGATTAAAATCAAGATCATACTCCTAAAAAAATAGATCAAATTGAAAAAGGCCGCTGCTTCGTGTCCTGCTATGGCTCTCTCACAAAATAAGCAATACCATTTACTTTCAAATATCCAAAATGAACTCAATAAACTTGTAAAAAAATAATAACCCATCCTTCACAAAGTAAAGAGAGTGAGAAACTTTCTTCCCAAATTTAAAACATTAAAGATAACTAATCCTAGAGTGAATGTTTCCAATAAATATGTAATTTCTTGTCGACCGTCGGTAAATGTTCAAAAATCATCATAATTAAGATATCGGGAGTTCAGAACCACAATAAGATAAGCACCTACAGCAACAGCTTCTCCATAGACTCCTCCTACCCCGCCGTCTCCAAGTAGTCCCTCATCATCAACAAAATCAATACATTTAATCTCCAAAAATATGGATGAACGTCTGCTTGCAGAATTACTCGTGCAATGCTAATAGAAGATCATTAATTTTATAGCTTAGTCTAAATTTGAAGAGGCGACTGTTGAAATTGAAAATATGGTGAACTAATTATAAGAATTAGATAATTAGTCAGAGCAATAGGTATTTAATTTCAGATTAAAATGTATAAACTGGTGCTATAAACTCGGAAAAAAGAGATATGTAGTGCTTCTCCTCAAAAGATTCATCAAACTATATCGAGAAAAATAAAATACACCCAATTTAATTTCTCTTCTTCATTAGCTGAGCAAAAATTATGAATAAACCGGAGAGTACAACAAAGCCATTAACATTAATTCAGAAATATTTTAGCTTGGATAAACTGACGCTCTCGATAAAATTGGATAATTACATATTTTATGCTAGAATTATTCACAGTCTTTAGCTTGTTACGAGCAATACGATAAAATTAAAAAAAGCATTTACACAAGAGTCAAACTAGCTCATGCCTATTCCAAAATTTTGGGCTGCACTAAAAAGACAATTTAAATCCTTCAAGACATTCTTTTTTCAAACAAAAAAGACTTAATCTATAAAAAATTTACTCGGGAAGAAATTCCGATTGTTCAAAATGCTGTTTTGCTGTTATCAACTATGTATATGAATATGGGGAGCATCTAAAAAGCTATTGATGTTTGTGAAAAACACCTGCTGTATAACTTTGAAGCATATCCCATATTATATCTGCTGGGAATAATGCATTTTCGTAAAGGGAATCTTGACAAAGCTTTTAAATGTTTAGTTAATTCTCTCAGACTTAAGCCTGATCATCTGCCATCATTGTTAGAATTGGTCAATTATATTGGTACAAATTAATTTCACAATCAGTAGATCCTGAAAATATTGAGAAAAGCGTTCATATCTAATCATAGAGATTGGTAACTATTAAAACTGGTGATTTCAGTGCTCACAAAATCAGAAATATCTCAAAGATAGTTAAACATTTAGAATTTGATTTAATTTGCTCACATTTTATAACAGCATCCGGATATTTAATATGATTGTGTGATGGAAATAGAGGCGGTTTGGCTGTGGGCTATGGAGTTGATGTAAGACAGAAAGAAGAAGTTGTCAATAATAGATTCCTTTGACGAGTACTCATCCACTATATATCTTCGATTGGGATAGATTAATCTTCAGAAAGGAAACTATCCTTTGAGTGAAATTTATTTTAATAAAATTTTACTGATGATTCAAATGGAAAAAATGAGGTTAACAAAAAATAAAGCAAATTAACAGCACATTCAACTATAAATCAATTTACTCAGAAAGCTCGCTTTTATCAAAAGTTAACAGCAAAAATGCTAATAAGCCATTAATCTTTTAGAACAGAGCTATAGAATAGCGACAACCAATTTGCTAAAAGCTGAAGCTGATGAAGACTTTTATAAAATTGGGCTCGTCTACCTCGAGTTTGGATAATATTCTGCAGCTTTGAAACAACTCCAGCTCATTTTAGAAAAAGTTATAAAGGAAGAAATAAACAATGATGAACAATTTTAAATGGAGTAGAATTTGAAGCATTGGATTAATGTGCAAATGAAGATTGCTTAATGTTATTCTGGCTTGGGGCAAATGAGATAAGCAAAGAAAACATATCAGACCATCATTAATCGTAAGATGGAAGAAAAGGCAATAAGATAATTGATAGCCATATACATCAAAGAGGGAAATTATGAATGCGCTGAGTAACTTCAATAAAGTTTATATGAGTATCTTGAAGGTAAATCATAGTCATGTAAATCGGTTTATATGCCCTGATAATTTTTTGAAATATTTTTCATAAAATGAAATCTTAGAACAATCATTCTTCATTCGAGTATATCATGATCTATTAATGTCCTCTACTACTTTTTAATACAAAAATTAAACCCATTGCTATTAATATAAGGAAAATAATGGCCCCTTAAATCTTTGAATAGGATAAAAATGTTTGAAGGAATATTCCAAGTAGTTTGGCGACCAATTCAGTAAATTTAATCCTTTCTTCAGCACTAAGAGAGTAACAGAGTTTGTATTATCGACATTTGTCTCTTAGTGCTTAAACGGGATCTATGCATCTAAATATAAAAATTTGTACTAATTTTTATCGTAATCTTAGAAACATTCTTGACGGATAATATCCCATCTTTTGATCTCTGAAGATATTTCTTGTTTGACATCCAGGACAAAGATAACAATAGTGGCTGCGAAGAGAAACCACATTAAATTTCGAAAGATATAGTCTGGCTTTTCCACTCTTTTGACTCCTTTCCATTCATTGCTGATATTATTTGCCGGAAAAAGATTATCATTTGAAATGAGATTTGGAAGGCAAAGAGACAACTATTTGAAAACACCTTTAACTTTCAAAGGGTCATTACCCAAACGATTAGCCATTTTTTGAGTCGATGATTATTCCTTCATTTTTTACTTTGACTAAATAGATTCAATAAAATTATAATAAATTAAGACACTATGGCCTAATGAATTATTTGATTTGAGAACAATAATACACAATAGAGATTTGATTAATTACAAAACTTAAATATATGCCTTTTTAATTGATTGTCATTGAGCCTAATCTAAAACTTTTAGATATTTTTGATCCAACGAGAATAATAGCTATATAATACCGTTTATTTTTGAATTCAAAATGCAAAAGGAATCAAAAGCCATACCTTTCATAGTCAAATCTACAGACAAAGATAGTAATAATTGAATTACTCAGACTATCATCTTACTCAGGAAGCAGCATAATTTCTGTCTACTATTAATACTCCATTATCTGTAGTCACTGTCGCAGGATTGTATCGCACTGGAAAAAGTTACCTGCTCAATCGAGTTATTCTAAATCGTAGCAGTGGATTCGGAGTCGGACCAACTGTAAATCCTTGTACTAAGGGTCTTTGGCTTTGGGCCGAACCCATCAAAATATCCTAAGGACGAACTTTACTAGTGGTTGACACTGAGGGCCTCGGAGCCTTGGATTAAGAAAGTAATCACGATATGAAAATATTTTGTCTAGCAGTGCTTCTATCCTCTAATTTTATTTATAACAGTGTGGGAAGCATAGATTAACCTGCCCTTCAAACTCTATCCTTAGTACTTAACTTGATCTCTAATATTGACAAGGATTCCTATTCCAGTCGGCCTTCTTTTCTATGGGTTGTTCGCGATTTCTCTCTTCAATTGATAAATGACAAAGGAGAAAATATTTCCTCAAAACAATATTTGTAATTTGCCCTCAGCATATAGCATTTGAAGGAGCAACAAAAAATCCAATTGAGGAAAACTATCACTTAAGCCTTTAGTGAGCGTGAATGTTTCACCTTAGTCAAACCATTGATAGATTAGCAAAAACTTCAAAATCTCGATAAAATTTCACATGAGGAATTGCGGGCTGAATTCATCTCACAAACCATTGCTTTGAGAAAATATATCTTTCAATCCCTCAAAGAAGTTAGATTAAATAATTCTTCGCCTCTTAAAGGAAAAGATTATGTTTTGATGATTAATAAATACTTATCAGCAATCAATTGTGGGGAAATGCCAAATCTATTGGACACTTGGAGTTATATTCGACAAGAAAAAGCCATGCAAACTCTTGAATATTTGAGGCAAAACTATACTTAAAAGCTTAAAAGCAAGTTGAGCAACCGTATCCCTTTGCCAGTCAACAAACTTCAATAATTATTAACTCACCTCAGAACATAAACTCTCTAAGAATTTGTAAAAATAAGCTACGATGATTCTCCCAATGAATAACTCAAATAATTTTTAAGCAATAGTGAGGCAGAAATCCTGAAGATTAACGCTAAATAAGTTAAGAATATTTTAAGCGAAGTCTTGAAAAGATAATTTTAGCCTTTTCAAAAAAAATTGCTTTCAGATTATTATGTTGATTCCAATACCTACGAATCTGATTTAAGAAGTGCTTTTAAAACATCAATTCATTAAAAGTACAACGATAGATTCGACATTCCCATGACTGAAGTAGAGTTATATGCAGAACGCAAAATTTCTGAAGGGATAAAGTTGTTTGAAAAGAGGGCACGAGATGAACTCAATAGGACTCGAGAAATGCGGCTTGAATCAGAATCTGGTCTTCAAAACTAAATTAGATCTATAGCCAAAGCAACTGAAGAATAAAAAAGAAGGCATCAAGAAGAAATTTTTACTTTTTAAAAGAAGATAATAATTCTAACAAACTAAAAGCAAAAACTGTAATAAAGTCACGCAAAGTTAAAATTATAGGATTAAGTTGAAGTTGTTAAGATAAAGAGAAAAGCCTCAGAGTATCAAGGGACAATGGAGAATTTGCAGCAAGAATTAGTGAGGTCTCAGTCTCAAATTTCAGAGCAAGAGCGTACAATGTTTATGATAAAAAGATAACTATAAAAAGAAAAAGCCCTGTCAGCACAAAAAGAAGAGCACCTTTCAGTTAAAATTAACTAACAATAAAAACGGAATAACCAGCTGCAGCAATAATTAGAGAGAGGTACTAAGCAGTGGCAAACTGAGAAAAGAGAATTATTAACTCAATTTGAAACTAAAAATAAGGAAGCTGTTAAAGACAATAAATAGTTGAATGATCGCTTCAATTAAGTTACATCCGCACTTTAGCAAGAAAGATTTTTGAAATAACGCCTATAAAATTAAATATTAGCAATGAAGGGCAAATTTACTGAAGAAATTCAGCAATACCGCGAGAAGATAACACATTCAAATCGAAAAGAACAACGAAGAGACGACAATGATGAGCTAGTCAGATAGCTCAACGAAACGCAAGTTATCATTAAAAAATATCAATAAGACATTAGATAGTGGGAAACAAGGACAAAACAGCTGAACATGCAAGTCAAAACATTGAAGAGTAACTACTAAACAACTTAAGCATTGTCTGCACAAAAGATTTAACTGCAACAAATTGAAATTTCTGAACTGAAAAGTAAAAATGAAGAACTAAACCAAGCTTATCAAAAGTGTCTCTAGTCAACACATCAGAATTCTAAGGTCATTGATGAGATGTATTCTAAGAAAATTGTTGATCTTGAAGCCGATCATCAAAAAACTTTTAAAGATATGGAGGATCAATATGAAAAGAAACTAAAAGACATTAAACGAGAGGCGCAATCTTCATCAAAAAATGCAGAATAGATGGAACTTCAACTTTCAATTGCTCGCAAAAAGGCAGAAGATAAATAAAAATAGCTAAATGAATCTTTACGTTCACTTGGGAAGGCTTACTAATAAGCCCTTAAAAAATATAGCAATTCTGAAGAGGGGTATGCTGAAGTCACCAGAGAAAAATAAAATTATTACCAGAGTCGAATAAAACAATTATAGGCAGAAGTGGAATCTGTTAAGGAAAAGGCTGCAAGTTAATCGGAGGAGCATGCCAAAAAAACATAGGAAGCTTTAATGGTTCTTAAAAATTACTCATCAATGGAGCGTATCCAATGGGAAAAGCGTTTAGAATAATAAAAGGAAAAAAGTGGACGTAAACTAAGAGAGCAGCAACAATAATATTCTAGAAAAATAAGTGAATAAAAAGAAAACTACGAGACAGCAATATCCGAGTTTTAATAAAAAATAAATGCCATGGAATAGAGCTTTAGCGAACAAATTCAAGCCATGAGATGTGACTACGAAATTAAAATACAAAAGTTAAGTAATTCAGCACTGGAAGAGAAAATGGAACTCGGAAAGAGAAACGCTCTTTTGAGTCAATAAGCAGAGTTAACAAAAAGCAATCTGTTGAAACAATTAGAAGAGAAAACAAAAAGCTTTCAGCAGTCTCTAGAAACTCTGAGGCGATAGTTAACCTCTGATTGTGAACAGCAAGTTAGAGTAGCCAAATAAGCAGCTAAAGAAGCTGAAAGTCGGTTGGACTCACTACGTAAAGCCAACCGCAAAAGTGAAGAAGCCAATTTGCTTCTAAAATCTGAATTGGATAAAAATAAAGCCTTATTCAGCGAGAAATAACAAAATTATAGCAAAAGGATGAAGGAGCTGGAAACAAAATATAGTGAATAAATGAGATCGAATACTAAAAAAATTTAAGAAATGATTTCCGACCATACCATCGAAAGTAGAAGACTCAATTCTGAGATATAAAAATAGCAGTTGAAATATTCAAAGCTATATGAGGAAAGCAATAAGACATAAGCCCAGCATTAATAAATGGTTCAGGCTTTATTAAACAAACATTCCTATTATGAGCAGAAGATTAAAAGAAACAAAGAGGAATATGAGTAACTTCTAAAAACCTTTTAAACTACAGCGAAAAATCTGGCGAATCAAACCAGTAAAGCTTAACTAATGTAAAAATTTGAAGATGCAAAGAAACATATTATTAATCATTTTAATGAAAAAATAGCGCGTAAAGAGTAGTCTCTATAAGATTAGCGCAATTAGAATAAATAAAAAATTACCAGATTGCAAGCAGAAAATAAAAGTTTACGAGATAGATTGAACACTTTGGAAATGAACCGCTCCTCTAATCAAATATATCGCTATGAAGACTCACAACAACTCTAAATGTTAGCTGAAAAATATTAACAGAAAATTTGTTATTTAGAGAAATTATTAGCAAAGGAAAAACGATAAAAGAAAAAATTGGAAGAGGAGAGAGAATCTCATGATAACAGCATTAGACTGGAGAGGTCGAGGATTTCTTAAAGACCATAAAGACATTCATTTATCAGCGACCTGAGCAATATTGAAGCCAATAGCACTTGCAGAGCTCTAAACTAAAATAAAAGCCTGCTAAATCGCAGACCTCCTGCTGGAACCAGCATTAAGAAGCAAGAGAGAAGATTTCAGGAGGGAGAAGTCAGCGGGTTCTCGCGCTGGCAGCAGCAGCAATGATTGCTAATTTGTATAATCCATGCTTATCATTACATTTAAATGACTGAATAACTTTCAGAATACTAACTATTCAGACTGCAAAAACTGCAAGCCAGTTATGATGAAGACAATAACTCAGCTCATTTTTCTAATAAGGAATCAGCGCCTGATTTCACAGAGAGGATCCAAGTTAGTTCGGCACGTTCTTCTCCAAATTAATTTTGTTAATCTCTTCAAATGGAACTTTCTAATCAGCGAAAACAGTATTCTTAGCTTCAAATTCAACACCATGATTTGAACTAATAATATAAGCTCCTTCAAAATGCTTATGAAGAACTTAAAAATAAATTTACAGTCAATGAGGCCGAAACCCTTCGCTTAAAAAATATGCTAGAAAGTCGATTGGAAAAATAAAGGGCAACAAAAGGTAAATTAAAGCAATGGGTAGCCGAGGCCAAGCAAAATTTGGAAGCTTGAATATTTGAATAATGATTAGATTATAGTTATAATAATGAACTACAGTTAGCAGAAGGCAGCTCCAAAGTTGTTAATGGAGATTCACAGAAATGAAGAAGTCCCTAAACTTGTATCCATTCACGACGTTACTCGCAGAGATACACGAAATAGATTGCTCACACAAGCACGCAATCTTGTTCATCAAACACAAAATTAAAAAATACCGAGCATGGATAGTATAAATCGGTTATAAGTAATCTTATAAGAGCAACGAGGATAAAATCAAGTACTGAGAGTGACAATAAAGGAGTTAACTAATTAAATTGAAAAATTAAAATAAGTCAATGAGGGGCTTATCATCAGAATAAAATAGGTCGAAGCTTCCTATCGTAATCTAAGAAAGGATTTGGAGCAAGTCCATGAGTAATAAAAAAGGAAGCAAAAAAATTCAATTTTTTGTGATGTTGAGTAGTATGTTAAAATGACAGTTGAAAGAATAATGATAAATTTAAAGCAATAAAAAATGAACCCTTCATTGGAAAACAAGTTGGATAGGTTCATGGCTGAACTAATGGAAATTAATGCAGTTTCAGTTGAGCAACTAGTCAGAAAAAACAGAGAGCAGGATCCCAAACCTGATCCCATACAAAAAGCAAACAAGCCAAAAGTATAAAAATATCGCACTGACATATCGGCAAGCAATGATAATGTGCAGAATCGATAACAGTATGCCTCAATTATGCAGCGGTTGGTTGGATAAGGTCAAATGAGTAAAAGCTATGCAGGAATGGGAGGCTTTCGTACAAGCCAAGATTCTCGTTTGCGAAATATTTATGCGACAACTCCGCAAAAAAGGAGGAGGATTTTTTAGTGATATTTATTTTGGTCCTTTTCTATATGGAATTTATATTATATGAAAGAACAAATGATGGAAAAAATTAGCAGAAAATAAAATATTTTATCTGAAACGATATACAATAGATTAGTAGACAATGAAGCTGAACTCACTTCGTATCTCAAATACATTAGACATAAACCCTTGCCTCTAAGAATGCCAATCTTCTTACCACAGCATTTAAGTGTAAGTAAGAAAAACATTAAGACACTAAAATCATGTCATTTAATCAAACCTTATGTTGAGGACTATCTAAAATTAGTCAAGGAAGCCACCAATTTATAAAGCATTTCGAGCAGAAAAATAATTAAAAAAATGATCCATTACCTGGAAGAATTTCCTACCATCGATTTTCTCATTGAAGTCGACAATTTATTTGGTAAGCAAAAGAAAAGATTATGTTTCAATTAGCTAACCATTCTTAAAGCATCAAATGACGAAATGATTCCACTTTTCCAAAAGATAACCGAACAAGTAGAGACTCTCAAGAAGGAAGCTGATGACAAGAAACTGTCAGAACTTGGACATCGAATCTCACATCTACAAAAAATGGTAGAATTAGCAAAGAAACAAGTGATCAATTAGGAAAACCCTTTAAGAGTTCTATAAGAATAGAGGATAGAAAACTATCTAATTCTATAGTAGAATATTGCCCGTGCTGAAAAGAACTACGGGAAGTTATCTTTAAACTTCCAAAAAAATCAATAACTGTTCTCTAGCATAAACAAGGTCCATGTTTACATAAAGCAATCCCGTGATTATCAACGATCTTGATTTAATATTTAATAATGGAAATAAATTAATAATATTTTTTATCAGCTAAATTTATATTTTTGACCTTTTCTCCCCACTTTTTTAATTCCTCGATCTTTTAACTCTTCAATTACTTTTAGTATCTTTGTTCGTTATTAATAAAAATTATTTTTTTAGTCAAGATTTTACTTGCCGTAAGGTCGATTACGAGGAAAAATTGGCATTTATTCTGGTAAAGTTTATAAACGATATGTTGCCAACTGTTATAAAAAGACTTAGTTTATCCGTTAAATTTTATTTCCTACAGATTTTTCATATTTTCTTTTGAGTAAACGCGGTAGATCTAAGAGAGGACATGGATGAGTTTCAACCATTTCTTCAAGCCAAAATAAACGAATATTTCTAACTAAATTTTCATATTTTGTTTTTAAGCAATCTAGCACTCTTCTAAAATTCTTCTCAGCTTCCTCCATGGATTTTCGATATTGGACACCTAAAAACTAGAGCTCGCAGTTAAGTTATCCATTGGGTCCTTTTTCCATAGTTGTTCTCCTTTGCCTGGAAGGTGTACTGGGAGCACGAACAGATAAGGATTCTACATTATTCTTAGCCTGCCTAAATGGCCCTTTTCTGGGAGAGGTAGTGTTGGTTATTTTAGCAGAGGATAGCATCGATTTAGTGGATTGGAACGTTGTGGTCTATCCACATGAACACCGAATAGAATTGAGACCATTGAGAGAATTTTTAATTTCTCCCCAAAGGCACTCTGCACATACGACGTGATCACATTTTAAAATGGTGAATTAGCTAGAGATACCGTGACAGCATTAACAACTTAGCCCTTCCATTTAAATTTATAATATCAACTGGCAACAGCCATCGCATCTTTTCCAATCTTTCTGAATTAGGATTATTTGTATTCAAATTACCGTTTTGCATTTTGATTTGCATGTTTACATGATCTGAGTATCAATTTGACCTATAAATGTAGTATTTAAAAAATGACAAATACTTTTAAAGGTTTCACTGAAGGACTATAAAACAAAAATTATTAAGAACAACATAGAAATCTCAGCTATGCCAAGCTTCTCCTCTATGTCTATAAATCACGTCCCAAGAGCGAAACTTCCATTACTTTGAACGAGTATTTCACTACATATGGCAACAATTTTGAAAAACCTCATAATCCTCATTCAAAATTAGATAAAAACCGATTGACAACTAAATATTGTGAGTTAAAAGAGCGTTTAAATTCTAAATTAGAGGAGTGCAAAGAAAGCCTAAGAATAAAAACTTGCAACATTAAAGCACCATACAAATAAATTACGGATTTGATTTATTAAAAGTAGAAGGCACGTTTGGATAATCTCTAATGCAACTTAAAAGAAATGGGAGACAGCAAATAAAATCAATAGTTGGCTAGAATTAAAAAAGTAATCTCAAATGGAGCATGGGGATGTTTGGATCGACTTCATTAGAAGTTAGCTAAACTAAAACAACTTTAAATTTCAGATAATTGATAAATTATATGAACTATATAATTAATTAAAATGACCCGTTGTAATTCTTTTCACGGTTGGGGTCTTTTTTTGGCAGCACAGACCCATGGATGTGTTAAAATTTATTCGATTTTCAGTCTTTTTTATGGTTTAATTGTTACCATGCTCTCAAATAGCTCTTGGAATTCTTATATTAACGAGTTTTCTTAGTTACTTAGTTTCAGCAACTGAGATATGTGAGAATTCCAAAACTATTTGAATTTTCCTTCAGCAAGCAAACCGTAAAGTCGGTCTTCTTTAGTAGCAAATTCAAAAGGAAGTCTACCCATTATAAGTGCAAAGAGCACAACCCCAAGAGCAAAAATGTCACTTGCTTTAGGGTCATAGCGAAGTGTTGAATCTTAGCGGCATTAATGAATTTCAGGTGCCATATATCCTCTTCTGGTTCCCTTGTATGATCCTATCGTTTGTTGTCCTTCCTGAAGGCGAGTAGCAAAGCCAAAATCGGCCAGTTTGGCAGTGACTCCCTCTTAGTGATCGGTGATGAGGATATTTTAAGGTTTAATGTCCCTATGAACAATAGAATTACTATGAAGGTAGTTGATTGCTTGGACAACCTCCCAAAAGATTAACCGTCGGTTTTGCATTTGCAATGTCCTCCCGCGAAGAAATTAAAGTAAATTTCCATATTAAGCGAACTCCTGAGCCAAAAGATTATAGTTACCGTCTTTACCAGGTAGAATAACATCCTTTCTTGAACGATAAACTTCGACTACGTTGTCATGAGATAATTTGCTGAGTATTTTCCATTAATTCTAAAGATGTTTGCTTTCCTTTAAGAAGTGCTCCGGAACAGCCTTTAGAATGACTTTAACTTAGGGTTATTCCCACAGAATTATTTCTGAATTGCATCCCTTGCGTACAACAGTTAGCTTCTTACCACTTAGTTACATCAAAATTATAATAGAAAGAGCCCCTAAAATCACAAAACAATAGTATTCCAGAATCCTCAGATTCAATATTTTCGACTCTGAAAAGAGAAAACAATAAAAATACAAATGAATCCATAGCAATCATTATAGTCACTTTCAATTCTAATGATGAAACTCTTTCAGTAAATTAAATGATTTAAATATTTTATACACATCAAAATACAGTTATTCAAAAGGTAAAAACTGAACAACACCCAAAATGTTATCTGATAGCTTTCTTTTAAAATCCATATTTTTTCTAAAGGTTGATTTCAGTAGATATGCTTTCTTTTGTGAGATTCAAATACTCTAAATAGAATTTCTTAACTCCAACACCCTTTATCTTTTGCCCATGAGAAATTTCCAAAGAGTCGATGGACTTGTTACCTGATTTTGTGGCTGGATACAGCGCATAGAGCAAAATATTGTGATTCATCTTGATCATATACATATCAGATAGCTATTCAATGCTTTGAGCAATGGCTTCCTAGACACGCATTCGGTAGTCCTTAAATTTTAATTCGATCAATGTTTGATTATGACGGTAGTATACGAGGAAGGGGGGATGCTAACTGTTGACAGTAATTCCGCTACCTATGGCACTCATAGAGTTGAAAATCTAATATTATCTCCAATGAATAGTTTAAATTTTAATGCATCATCAAAACGTAATACTATTAATTATGCTATATCAAAAGAAAGATTTATAAGCTTAAATACTAGCTCATTGATAATTCACATATAAGCATAATCAAAATTGCAAATTTTTGGTTATACTTGTCATCTGCATCGCTATTCCTTTATATCTTTGCATTTATTCTTAAAAGGCTGCTATATTTTTTTGATGTAAGTTTTCCTTATCTTGCAATGTTCGACTCCATCTTACATCTTTTTCTTACATAGAGTTTACTAATCTATTTTTCTCATGCTGTAAACTATTGGTTTCCTCTTTTAAGACTCCAATATAATTCTTTAGTTTTTCTATTGTTTAGATTAATTCAATGATATTGTCATTTTTTTACTTGAGTTAGCTTTCCTGTTTTGCTATAATATTCATTAATTCAGCGGACTCCTGTTCAGTATTGCTATATGTTTCCAGTTTCTATGCCATTTATTTGTTTTAATCAGCCAGTTTATAAAGTTGTTCTTCAACTTCCTTTATTTTATCTTTTGTTTTCCGGTACTTTGTCTGTAATTTTTAAAATTATGCAGCATATATTTTGCCCTCTTGTTATTTTTGCAGATTCTATAGGTCAAGTTTTAAATTCTAAATGGTTTCATTTTTATCATCCAGCATCACATTTTTTGCATCTAATGCCGTCTGCAAATTTTATATTTTTTATTAGCATTATTGAGCTTCCTTTTATCTATAATTTAACTTCTCGAAGTTATTCTGCAAATACTAATTACTTGATCTTAGTTAACTATTTTACTTTACCAATTTTTCTTTTTACATTGACATTTTTACAATTTAATTCTGTATTTGCTTGATTTAAATTTGATACTTGCTTCGTAGTTAAGAGCACTCCTTTATAAGAGCTTCATTTTCATAAGACAATTAATTTATCTTTTTTCTGCTAGAAATAATGACCTATTGACATTCATTAATTGTATGCTATTGCTCTGTATTTTTAGTCATAACTGTTTTCAGTAGCATTTTTATTTCAGATTCTGTTTTTAGCTTTTCATCATAGGCTCTTTTCAATTGTCGATATTTTTATAAGGAAGATTCAATTGCTTGACCATATTCTTATTCTAAAGTTTTTATTTTTTCCTCAAACTCCGAGTATATTTTTCGTATATTTTCCTAATTATTTTGAGTATACTGATCTTCTTTGTGTTAATATTCCTTGATAATTTATGCTTTTTCAGAACCGTGGTAGCTTTCGAGCTCTTTAACCTTTTGCTAATATTTATACTCCCATTCTCGAAGCAATTGAGTCAATTATCTCATTCTGTCTTTATATTATTCTTGTTCGTGTTTCAAATCATAGTTATCCTTCATGCAATCTTAATTTTTTCTTCGTAATTACTCAATTAATCTTGCTTTTTCTTCAATATTTTGCAATGATCTATTCTGCAGATCCCTTAAACGATTTTCCTGGTCTTTATTCAGTGCCTTTAATTCTGAATTTTATATTTTATAATCACCACACTACTTTCTAAGTTTTTACGTTTCTAAAGATCGATTATCTGATAAAATATTGGCATTTGTATTGACTTTAAGTAGCTATTCCACTCTTCTGTGCAACTAATTGATTTTTGCATCCTTTTGATCAATTTGTTTAGATAATTAGCCAATTTGTCCATAGACTCGTTCATATTCTATTTATCTTTTAATGGAGTCTTTATAAAAATTAGCATTTGCTATTTATAACTGAGAATTTTTCAATTTCAACTCTTAAATGGCCTCCTATTTTAGAGCGATCACTTCTTCTAATGCGAATTGTCGCTGAGTCATCATCATTAATTGCTAATTTGAATGGCCATTGTTATTGGAAGTATATTGAGGGTTATATATATTTGTACTGTTAAAATTTCTTTTCTTTTAAAAGTAACCGGAATTTTCATATTGCTGACTGTTTTCTCTTCTAAATTTTTTTTATTTGCTCTCGCTGTCATTCAATTATCTTGACTATTATTCAGAAAACAATACTAGCAATTCCTCTTCATTTTTATCATCAATCTTCTTGATTGTTGTTTTTTGATGCTTCAAGAATTACCTTAAAGCAGCCTAATATTCATTTTTATGCTAACAAAAAGGATTAGAGGCTTTTTTCTTTTGAAAATAAATTTCTTTTAATTTATTAAACTTTGATAGTCTGTTAATTTAATTTAAATCAACTAGTTAGTTTCCGCAAAAACTTACATATTACAGTTTATCCTTAGTTTCCCCAAGACCCTCAAGATTTTTTAGTTTATTATGAGAAGCATCTAACTTTTAAAGTTATAGGCACAACTATAACCCTTTTAAAGATTCGATTCGATTACTCTTTACATCCAAACATTTCAAAAATGACAATGCTTTCAATTCAATTATTCCATTGATGATATTGGAAGATAAATTAAGATTTATCACTTTTTTGCATTTTTCAATTCCCTAAATATAAAAGAAAATACTGAAATGGAAGCAAGCTGTGAGCAATGCATTATTTTTAATTCAAGACATTTCTCAGCATCCGCATTATTTTTTAATATTTTGGAGATTGAGGTTTCTTTTGATTTAAGGCATGAAACTTTCTCTCTAAAGATAATTAATTGTCCTTCGTCGTTTTTCATTCAATTATTTATTTTGATTATAATATGCTTGATCCATCTCTTAATTAATAAATCTAACGAGAATTAACATATAAGATCAGACTCTTAACTTATCTTAGAATTTTCTTCTGACTTATCTCAAAATTTAATGGGCATCTCTTCGTTTTTATCTTCCTTTTGGTAATACTTTTGAAAGTATTATTCCATGAGTAATCTTCGGTAGTTAATTGTTTCCTGTCCTCTGACTGTGATGCTCTTTTGCGAAGTTTGCCACATCAACACTTCCCCCTGTTTTCATATATTAAAGATTGTAATTATCAATAGTTCCGAGCCTTTCAATTGAGGAGAGGACACTCTATACCTCCATTTATCCTAAAGATGGATTTTCAGTTTGATTAGGCTTTTCAAGCATTTTAAGTCTAAGATGACTGTCATTAACAATGATCACCTCTTTACTCTTGGATGTTATCCTTGAAGTAGGAAGTTTAGCTTCTGAGTAGCTCCTCTGATTTTTAATATTACTTTCTTTTACCGATGACATAATTGTATCTTCATAATTTTAATGATTTCCACGGAGTTCTTTTAATTGCTGGAATTCATCTCTTGAGAGTCTACGCTGACTGAGTGTCTTTTTTAGTTATAATGTGGATAGAACTTTTTTTTTTCCTTCAAAAGTTTTTCCTTCATAAACATATTTAACACCCTCTGTCGTTTTGATGTTATCTGCAAGAGATTTTACTTAACTAAATTCTACCTCATCTTTTTTCTTGATATGATTTGATCCGATTTGCTTTTGATCCTTTTTACCAGGCTTACTCCCTTCCAAAGTTGTGGGAATAGTATCACGAATTGGTTTATCAATCTTAGGGTCTTTATTAGTTTTTCCATTAATAAGTTTCGAAATTAGGTTAGCCTTATTTTATAGCTTTATTTGGATTATTTATCCATTATAGTCATAACAGAAATTTTATTATTTTTAGTTTTTATTGTTCTTTAGTTGTTAAAGTTTAAATCTTTCCTTTTTCTAGGCACCTTTTCTCTCAGTTAACATCTGAGCACTTTTTTATTCATACTTTCTCCTCAATAACTTAATAGTTTCATTTTATTATTATGGTTCGGTGACATTGTCTAACTTTATATAATTTTATTTTTTCACGATGCCATTTTCCCGTTCTTTTAGTTTAGTCTTTATCACATTTTAATCCATTGAACTACGTTTATTAACTAACTTTTTAAAGGCATTTTCAGAATCTAAATCTGCTGAGATAGGCATGAGGGAGTCAATCAAAAGAGGTTTTGGTTATGAGTGTTATTTTTAGTGAGAATTGACTAATAAGCCTGGGTTGAAATGCATATCATTGACTTAATTAATCAAATTCACAATCCTGATACTGGAAAATTCTCTCTTATGTTTAGTTAAAAATGAATTTCTGAGTAGATACTTCCATGCTATGTTTATAACTAAATTCAATACTGGAAACACTGATTTTTCAGTTTGTGGATGATATTTTAAATCACTGTTATCGCTCATGAGATTAGGTTAAGCTCCATTATCTAAATTATCGAGCATCTAAATTTATTTATAATATGTAATTTTTATAGATTTACTTACTTAATCTTAAATAAAGGAAAGAATCAATAAATTAATTTCAATACTATTTTCCGATTTTTAATAACGAGTCTTAATTAATGAATTGATAAAAAAATCCTTTATCATTTGAATGAATACAATTTTATTAATACTATATGGGCATTTAAAACTCATGGTTATATACAATTTTATTATCAATTAATTAAAGCATTAAAAGTTAAGAACATAATTTGAGGAAACATATCACGCCTTTCTAAGCAAGGCTTCTCTAAATTCGTTAAAATCAATAGCTCCATTGTCATCCTTATCGCACGATTTAATAATTTCGTCCACATTCTTTCCTTGATAAGAATTAATGCCACTTTCTCGATATGAAATTAAATACATGCAAACAATTCTAAAAGCTATTATCTCTCCACAAACCCATTTCCATTATTATCAAGCATATTATTTGCTTTTTTAATATTGTCTTCAGCAAAAATAGTATCTCCTGATGAACTGGCAAGAAATTCAGTATAACTTATTTTGCCATTACGGTCTGTATCGATGGACTCGATTATTTTTTTAATTTATTCCTGCTGAAGGCCCTCTTTGATTAATGTTTTTCTCATTTCTTATAAACATATTTAGCCTTATTTATTTACATCAATTTGCTGAAATATTTTTGTTAGTTGCTCCACTTGGAGTGAGGGAAGTTGAGAGGCAATTAAACTTGAAACTATTTTTTTAATCTAACATATCAATATAAATACTTTGACAAATTTTGAATAACATTTAAAATTTTATAAATTAATTCTCATCTGTAATCTTTTAGGCTCATGAGCAATCCAAGGATGCTTTAGAATTTGTTCAATGGACATTCTTTAATTTTGAGGAACCAGTATTCTCTTAATTATATCCTTAGCTTGATGGCTAATATTTTTCATTTGTGGAACTAACTAAAATAGCATTTACTATTTAATGAATAATTGTAAACACTGATATTTTCAAAAATTTATTATGTTTTTATACCATTGAAAGGAGTCACCCCAGCGACAAGAACATAGAGCATAACTCCAAGTGACCAAATATCACATCTTTCATCATATTTTGCTTTTTGGGAGATAATTTCAGGAGCAATGTAATGTGCCTGAGTCAAAAAATATATACTGTCCCAACAACATTTTTTCCAGATTAAGCAAGTTATAATTGCATTGATTCATGCCATTCCACAGCTAATCCAAAATCAACTAATTTTAACTCCAATGAATCTTTTTTTAAGAATAAACAATTTCCAGGCTTTAAATCACGATGACATATTTTATTACGATGACAATAATTTATGGCTTCGAGAGCTTGACGGAAAATTTTTCGAGCATCAATTTACGAGTATGATCCGTTGATCGCTAACTGTTGAAAAATTTCACCTCCCTCGCAGAAGCTATTTAAATTTATGATTACTCTTGAACTATAGAGATCATGGTTTATGATTAAAAAATTTAGTATATCTTAATGATGTTGGGATGGTCGAGTTTTTTTAGAATATGGATCTCATTGAGAAGTTAACCAATATTCTTGAGCTACTTTTTTAAAATAATTTTAGCAGCTCGCCAGGGAGGATTATTGCCAGCCTTTTCTTTCACTTTATATACGCTGCCAAAAGAGCCTTATCCCAATTTCTAAGTTTTTTTACTCTATACCTTCGGATGAACCAAATATATTTTATCAAATGGCTAACGCCTCGTTCTTAAAAAGATTTCTTTCTTAATAATAAAATCTGAGTCCATGCTTGAAATTAATTATCATTATTATCACAATCAGTAAATGTAAAAAACCAATAATCTTTTATACTTGTACTATGGATGCAGTTTTTTCATGCCATGCGTTTACTTCATCAGAATTTGTATCGCAGATAATTGATTCCACAAAAACGAAAATTATTGAAGGATTATTTTTTACCATTTTGATTGTGATTTTAATCTTTGAAAAATGTATTTAAATAAAATTATTTAAGATCGAGTTAATTAAGTTATGACATTTCAATTCAAGCCAAGAGTCAAATAAACGGGACGTATCTAAGAGTTAGAGTAAGAGATTGTCATGCTGAAAAATTATACTTTAGCTTTGTAGAAAGAAAATGCCTCCAAAGATTAAGAGAGGAAAGCTCTCCACGATGAAATATTAAGACTATCTCATCAAGAAAAAGTTATCACAAGCAACATATCTTCTGTTTCAGCATTAAACTTTCAAGAAAGCAGCTAAGTAGTAGCAATAAAACAGGAATATTCTCAACTTAAAAATAATTACGATTCTCTATTGCTGGAACATAATAATCTCAACTTTAAGTTGAAAAATATTGAATACAGCAATAGTTTACTTATAGCCTATGAGCGAGATATTACCAAGCAAAGTTAACTTTTAAAATCAAATGAGCTTAAAATGACTTAACTAGAGAGAAAGATAGCATCATACGAATCTTAAATAACACATCTTAAATCAATATAAAATGTTCCCCCTCCAATAATAACACAGTATCAAGCCACCATATCAAGGGTTGATCAATTATAATCTCAGATAAGCTGCAAAAACGAAGAAATCATTAACCTGAGTCGGGAAGCAATGGCTCATGAAGATTAAATAACTTCTCTTAAAAATTAGATCAATAACTATTTGCAGAAAATAAAGACCTTGACTCTATAACTTGAAAAAGTAGAAAAATCATCAGTTAAGCAAACAATTCGCTATATATAACATTAATAAACCCCTATTTTAAGAGGAAAACTCGAACAACTCAATGCTATTAATGGAAGTCTTGCGGCTCAAATAAATTCACTGAGAAATTAAAATCTTCGACAAGTGGAAATTTTAAAGGACAAATAAAGGAGAATTAATATACTTTAATAATCCAATATCAATTTGGAAAAAGAATTAAGATTCGCTATTGAAGCAAAAAAAGCTGCATCCCGAATCATTCAACAACCGCGAGATGATTCTGAGTTAAAAGAAGCTATTCATGCACTGAAAAAAGAGCTCTAGGAAGTAAAGAAATTTAACATTCTAGTGAAACAAGAAAATTATGATCTCTTTTCGCAGCTGTAAAAATATAAAGAGCATTCCTATCACAATCATGGCAAAAGTAATCATAAAAATGTGTCAAAATCTCCTCTAAGAACTATAAAAGATGACAAGATTCCTCGATCTCAAATTATATAAGCTCGTAATACATTCAATGGCAGTTTTAATCAAAAAAGCCCAATTAATAGGCAAAATATTCAAATCAAAATCAAAGATACTCTTAAATCAGGTTATTCTGAAAATATACCGTCTGCTCTTTCCACGAATTAACGTTATAATGATCTCCAGCGTAAGATTCATATGCTGCAAAATGAAAATTAGGTTCTAAAGCAACAGTTAGTTTATTAAGTATGATCAATGTCAATATATTTAACTATACAACCGATTTATCAAGATTACCTTTTACAAAATAATGTAATATAGAAATGATATAGAGATAATTTTTTTAATTTCAAAT
>Ga0302188_10000459_pt1 | contig 34743 bp, 18 predicted proteins | sample II_Bog_E2_1_FD_198783 | JGI IMG/M metagenome (GOLD analysis project Ga0302188, IMG submission 198783) | Peat permafrost microbial communities from Stordalen Mire near Abisko, Sweden - II_Bog_E2_1 | ecosystem: Environmental > Terrestrial > Soil > Wetlands > Peat | place: Sweden: Abisko...
TCGTACTTCTTTCTAAACAATCTTACATAGTTTAGTTGATTCCATTGGCGCTTCCACACCATCCTCCTCCTTAAAAACTTAATAAAATTTTATTGGGATGGACTCCTTCATGAGCATAATAATCACCGAGTGTTCCATCCAAACACCGAGCATCCTCGTCTTCAACCATTATTTTGTTGAACTTTCTCTCTGCTAAGACATAAGCCAAGCAAAGCAACATAATTACTACCTTGATAAGTCTCATAGATATAAGAAGATGAGTTATTAACTTAATCCTAATGTTCACTTATTATTAATATCAATACGATTGCAAAAAGATTCAAATGAGGCAAGACTGCATCTAATTATTTTTTATCTAATTTTATGGGGCCATATTCATAATCAATTTAAATTATATCGAATATGGTGGAGACAATTCTCAAAATTTATTAGGAACTGGAAGAATTCAACCACTTCTTCAGTCAAAAGACAACCTCATTTGCGATGATTAATTCATTGCACAAGGAAAATTTACAACAATAGTCATTAAAGTTTCTGATCAAATGATCAAATTAAATGAGCTGCAAAAGGTGAATTCGCTGTTGTCTTCAGCAAAAATATTTTAAGACAATTTTAAATTTATGATTGGAGGTTGTGCCACTAAACCAAATAGTGTTGAGTGCTGCTATCAAAAAAGAAAATTATAATTAATAGATGCTAAATCGTTAATTTAGAAATTAGTATGAATGATAACATTATTTACTATGACTCAATCAATGCTTTGTTGCTTTACACCAAAACGAGGTTTATTAGTTGGTCGGTTATATGATTGATTATTAATTGACCGGTTAGCTGACTAGCTGCTTGACATCAGAACACGGTCTATTAATTGGCCAGTTGCCATCATCCATATATCTATTATCTTTACTTGTCCCTGCCAGCCAAATGGAAATGGAATGCATTAATGAAAATTATGATTTTGCTGGGACTCTGAAAGTTTCATCATAAAGTGCACTCTATAATGAATTAGCATGAAATGCACAGGAGGGCGCCCAGTATCCATTTCCCTGTCTTTTAGCTATTGCCTTCAACACTGCGGATGTATTTGCATGATAAGCCTCAATATATTTTAATTGACCGTCATTGCAGTTTGCTAGAGATATTCCATTGTGGCAATAAAGACCCAAAATGTTGGACATCGACCATACGTCATAGGGAGACTGAATGGCAAACTGAGGTATTTTTATGAAAGCATAAAGATATTGCGCGAACATGCATTTGTACTCTTATCCTCTGTATGCATCATTGCACTCATCAACTGGAGTAGCGACTTATTAATTTGAAAGTTTCATAAAGTTTATGATTTGGAGCCGTAAATTGTTCGTATGAGTATAATAATCGGCCGAATCAATGAAAATACCAGCGTCAGGCAGAGACCACACTTTTGCTGTTTTAGGCACTCTTTAAGATATGTAATTTGTCCACAGGAAAACAGCAAGTCCTCCAGCAGACTGGCCTGAGATTATGACATCGGTTGCAGTAGTCCAAAGACCATAATACTTATTAATAGACTCAAGTTGAGCTTTTGTGACGTTATGTCCTCTAAAATACAAATTACTGTCTTTATACCTGACAGGATTTTTGCGGTACCCTTGATGTCCTGCACCATCACAATATCGAAGATGGAAAACACTATAGTCCCGGAGTTAATTTTAAGAATTATCTGAGAGGATACCTTCACTCTGAGTCCATATATCAGGGTCATTTGCAGTAGTGCCCGATCTAATCGTACTTCTTTCTAAACAATCTTACATAGTTTAGTTGATTCCATTGGCGCTTCCACACCATCCTCCTCCTTAAAAACTTAATAAAATTTTATTGGGATGGACTCCTTCATGAGCATAATAATCACTGGTGGTTCCATCCAAACACAGTGCATCCTCATCTTCAACCATGATTTTTTTGAAATTTCTCACTGCTAAGGCATAAGCCAAGCAAAGCAACATAATTACTACCTTGATAAGTCTCATAGTATACGAATATAACAAATTAATCCTTTATTCATTTATTATTAATATCAATACGATTGCAAAAAAATTCGAATGAGGCAAGACAGCATCTGATTATTTTTTATCTAATAAAATTGGCCATATTCATAATCAATTTATATTATATCGAATATGGTGCAGGCAATTCTCGAAATGCATCAGAAACTGGAAGAATTCAACCACTCCTTCAACCAAAATATGACCTCATTTACGACCATTAATTCATTACATCTAGGAAAATTTACAACAATGATTTAATAGAGTTTCAGCAACTGATCTAAGAGACATAGAAGGGACCAATGACTCGCATCACATAATTTAGTACCAAAATTAATGCCAAATGCGAACTGTATGGCTCGCAAGTATATGAATGCATAATGTATTTTTTAAAATAATTTTTTTTGATTAGTATTTCAATTATCTGCAGCAAATGAAGTTTATTATGAATTGCAATCAAAAAAGGTTGATTTTGCCACGTACATAAATGTCGATTACAAACTGAAATCTTCATCAATAAAAGCTTTGGGTTGTGTAGATTATGCAAATAGATGAAAAAATTTTTTACATCAGCAACATTAATAATAATCATTGCTCCATATATTGTGAGACTTAACCTCATAATTTGATGATTTTATTAGCCATTATCTGATTTAATCAATAATTACCTTCCACTTTCTTCGGGAAAAATAGCCATCATTAAATTTGTAAATATTCCTTCTGAAAAAGGATTTCCCTTGATTCCAATTAAGTACCAACACTTTCTTCGTTCCATCAACTATTTGGATGTGATGTTAGCAACTAAAAGGTAAAAATGAAATACCAAGAGTCCTCCTGCAAACACCACATAAAAAAGCATAAAAATGCAAAAAACAGAGTAGACCCCATACTAAGGACTGTAAGATCCATCTTTTAAAGCATATTAGAAATAGCCCATTGATTTAAAGCACTGAATCCTTCATTAAATACGATGTAGCTAGCCAGCCCGGCTTGCAGTGAATGTGTTGACAAGAGCATCAAAAATTTGAAATGATTTTTTTCACCAACGCAAGAATTAATCCATGGGCAATGATGATCAAATTTACGAACGCATTTGCCACATTTAAAACAATGCTTTCCTCGAATTTTGATTCTGCAATTACAAATGCTGCAGAAAGTATTTTCATTACGTACTCCCATCAATAATTAGTTCTACTCAAAGGTACTAGCCTAGAAGCCAGGATCGCGACCTACTGTTAGCATAAGATAAGTATTGGTTATCATTAGTACCACGAATGGAATAATGTAGATTGCTTCGTGCTTAAGTAGGTTATCATAGCGAAATATGACAAGCAAAAAAACTGCTTTTACGATAAAGTAAACGAGGATACATGTGAATCCAGCTGTATCAGCTCCTTGTTTGGATTTTATTCTTCGTGCGAGCTATTCAGGTGAAGCAGTTATCATTAAAATGTGAATATCATATATTTAAAGCAGCAAACTTTGACTGAGGCATAATAGTTGAAAATAAAATAATGAAAAATAGATTCCTTTTAAAACGCTGTAAACTTGTGAAAATAGATTATTTGGTTATTGTAAATAATATTTTAGTTAAATGGGGTGTAGTTTGGATAAAGAAGGGGAGATTGAATACCCATCGGAGGCAATATCCATTCATGCCACTCGACTCAAATATGTATGTTAACTGCAGAGTCAAAAGCTAGATCTTGAATTAAAGAAACTTTAGACAATATTGATCGAAGAGTTTAGAAAACCTTTACAAAAAAGAAGTAGGAAGCTCTAACTATCCATGATAAGAGGTAATATTCGTTTTCAAAATTAACGAACAAGTATTCTCTCTGTAAATTAGTTTATCTCCACGTCCTTCACGAGAGCAAAAAGATTATCCAATACAAAAATGTTTTAAACAGCCATGAAAACTTCAATATAATAAAACCTTCAGTCGATTTGATTGTGTATTGCTCAGTTTTTATTGGGGCAGAAGACATGACAAAATTTGCAGTTGCCGTTCGAACTAAATAACCAAACTATGTTTTCCCTACAGTAATATAGTATTAATAAAGGATAACGATATAAGTCTAGAAGTAATAAAAAATTATAAATACTCTAAGTAGACTAACTTTAACGAATAAAAGGAATATGTTTTTCAGCTTAGCGTCAATTATGAAATAACCATTGATCAAATCAATGCTATTGGACACAACTACAGATATGATGCAACGAGCTACTAGCAGTGATTCGAATTTGTTGGAGTTGTATATGCGATTGGAGACATCGATAAATGATATATTGTATGAACTATTTAGTAATTATTACACTTTAATAAACTTATTGATGGGAGTCAGCTTGTCAGCTCCAATATTGGACGATTACCGTGAGTTTTCAAGAGCCAGAATACTCAATCATTTGAAAGCAATGTCACTTGATGGTAAAGATATGACAAAAATGGAAAATAAAACTAACCACGGTCGTTCAAATTTTGCTTCAACTGGTAAAGTCACCCCGAGAAAAATACCGACCAATTAAAAATGGATTAGTGAATAATAAAATTCAAGTATTTCCTTAATACCTTCTTCAAAGGCACAGAACATAACTGGATCTCAAAGTCAGTCGAATTCTCCCATAAAATTAAAAAAGCTCCAAAATAAATAATATCTCTATAGATATCAGCATGGTAACCGCAACTTCTCTACGCTGAGTCCAAATAAGAAATGTAGTTAAGCAGAAAAAATATTACCCAGGAAGGAAAATGAAGAATAAATTTGCTAGTAAACAGATAACGCCATGAATGTATTAATTTAACCTCAAATTTAGGGATTAACTTTTGAAGATAATTAAATCAATGAATTTTCTGATTCACCGAGACCCCAAACTACTTTCTAAAAACTATTATAGCAGCCGAACGAATTTAAGAGATCAGCAAAATATGTGCTTCCCAAATTGAAGTTAAAAAGCATAAGAAAGTATTCCAATTTGTAGACTTATCATAAAGAAGGAGATATTAATAATTCAGTAGCTACTCTAGATGAGGCATAAAAAAAGATATAAAAAGATATAAAAATTAAGATTTCGGGAAGGAAATATTGTTAGCAAAAGTTATAAATCATTGCTAATCAATAATTTCAATGTAAAATTAAAAATCATTTCTCGAATTTGAGAAAAAAGAGATGCCTTCTTGCCCAGAACAAATAGTCAGATTCCATGGAATAGAAAAATCCGTAATTTACCTTTTAATCCCTAATTTCCAAATAAAAATTTAACACAAATATGGAATCCTCCAATAAGAATTTCTTCAATTCATGATTTATATGATTTATAGTTCATTATTCAATATTCCTAAAAAAATTGTTAACATTGCTAATTAGCATTATTTCGCAATTAATGCCTTGATTTTCTTTTCAAGAATAGTAAAGTTTAATAGCAATTCGAATAAATTTTAGTTTATATGACTCTTGGCAGTTGTTAATATCATAATGAAAAAACACAGTCCCCCTTATTTAAACCCTCTTCCAATTCTCAAACCACAAAATCCCCCTACAAAAGTGCTCAATCTATGCAAACAACAAGCTCAAGTTCAAACTTTAAATCTCCCCGCAGTACCATAAGTAGAAGACGAAAGTTTATATTACCATACTTTTCAAAAGGAGAAATGTCTATAGTGTGAAGTATTAATAGATAAACTACGAGTGAGCGAATAAACAGTTAATAAACTGTTGGAAGCAAATTAGAAATTATAAAAGAAAGTATTGATGCTGCAGGACGAGCGATGGAAAAAGTATGATTATTCTGCAATTACTTCTGTTCGGTTGAGATCAAAATCAACAAAACCACATAAAAAGATCCCTACCATTGAAGTAAAAGTTCCAAATCAACTAAAAGAAAATTAAATTTTAATATAAGATGAGCAATAGGAGAAAACAGACAGGAACAAATAAAACGAATAGATCTCCTTTTTTATGCAGTAAATATAAAAATACAATGAGCAAATCAAATAGTTAAGGACATAAAACTAAAATTTAAAGCAACAATTGACAAAGTATTCAGAAAATTAGATAAAAAATAACAGCTAACTTTTTAGAGAAAGACCAAGTATGTCTTTGCAAAATAGGCTACCTATCCAAAATCATTCATTGCTAACTGAATATCGGTATGAAAGAGATGATAAAATAAAAACTCCATATATCACTGATTTTTCGCCTCTTCCTAAGAATTCAAGCGAAGAAATCGCGCAAACCGTTAAGAAAGATTTTCTAAGTGAGCCAGTTAATGGATTATAAATATAGATAAAACGATTAAAAAATTAAGTCCTGTATAAAGATCTTCTCTTAGATAAAATAAGAGTGGAGAATATAAAGTAAAAGGGAGTTCTGCAGCGACATCTATATCTCTCAGTTGAAGAAAGTAAAAAAATAGCAGAAGAAACAACCTTAGTTATGAATGAGTTTAAATCTGAACTAATCAAATTAGCCAAAGAGTTAGAAGCATCGAAAACTAAATGTACGAAATTGGAAATATAACTAAATCGATATCGATGTGAACAGGAACATTTAAACATTGATGATCATACACACAATAAAGCCTCCTCGGGAACAAGATAATTATTGTAAATCCTTAAGACACGCAGAAGTGAGCATCTAGCGGGATGATTATTGCTAATTTTATTTTATTTTATTCTACCCTTAAAAATATACCAACATTTTAAAGGATTTCTCATTGAAAAAACATTAAAAATGTTATTAATAGTTCGTAGCATATAAAAAACTTTCGGCTGCAAAAATATAAATATGATTTAAAAGGTATCATAATTATTTTATTCTTGCTCTGAATGATTTACTGTATAATAATAAGTAATGTTGGGAGTACAATAAAGTTAAATCAAGAGCAACAACCGATTTTATCTGAGGTATCATAACTCCATCACAAGGGCTATTGAACTAAATAAACTCATTTTTGGAAACAAAATGAGCAAAGATGGTATAGAACCTTCATTCGAACATTCTTTGAGAGTGGCTGGCTCCTGTGAATCAATTTTAGACCAAACCATGTAGCAATATCATCAAGGGTGGTTATTGGGTATTCTTCACGACAACAAATAAAATAACCCGACAGTTTATAGTTAAAAAATTGATTATGTTCTTCAAGATCTTCTTCCCCAGTAGCAGAAATAAATAAAGGAGTATGTGGATCAGCTGACTTCAGACAAATCTTTATCCAAAGGTGAGCAGAAGAGGGAGCAACTCAGTAAAGCTTAAAAATTAAAATTAATTCCCTCTTGGATCCTACTTTTCGATAAATATGATAATTGTCAACGTTTCAAAAAGAACCCTTGTAAAAAATCTACTGAAGAGTTAAATGGATATTTTGCAGTTGCCTATTTGATCTATCTGACTCTCACGAAGCGGCATCGGCAAATTCGGGATTTTTTGATTCAAGAAACTCACGATTTCTACTTAAAAATGGGAGAAGAATTAGGCGGAGAAGAGGCTGCAATTAAATATGCCAAAAATTACTTTAAATCAGTGTCCTGAGTGATTGCATACATCTCAATATGAATTTACAGAAAATAAATAAATTTTAAATAGAGTTGTAAATGAAATGATTAGAATGATCAGCCCCCTCTTCTAACGTTGTTGAGTATCATTTGACTAGGTACAGGACAGGGCTTAGTCAATGTTTCTCCAAGACCTTTAGATGTTCCATTAAAATTGGGTCTGAATATATAATGACTTACTTCCAAATGTTTTATTGCTGGCTTTTTGTCTTTTGCATTTCTCCCTCTTCAATATATTTAGGAAATTCAGTAAAAGTGCCATAGAATCCTTTTTTGTTGGCATTGTTATATGTCCATTTTTGATTGGTTTTTGACCTGTACTGGGTATCATCTTTTATTGCCTGATAAGGCTCACCTTACAGGTGGAAGGTTTGATAACCGGGAGTAAATACATCTTGGGGTTTGCTTGAACCAATAAAAGGTTGAAGTATTTTAGCTTTATGTACCATTTTTTATTTGCTTTCCAATTCCTTTGGATTGTCATAGGGTGATCCTTAATATTTATAGTGCCCAAAAAGATGTCCCATTGTTGTATTGCCAAATCCTTTTTTCATATTGTTTGTGGTAATATTCTTCAAACCAGTTTTAACGTTTCCTTGCTAGTCTCTAGTGTTATAGGCTTTATCTTGAAATTATTTCATGTGTTCAAATTCCGAATGTTTACTTAGTTATTAATCATTTACACTAATTGTTGTTTGCCTCCTGCGATAAAACTGTTGGGATGAATTGCAAGATCAGTTTTTTCCTTCACATAAAGTTGATTCTCTCTAAATTTGTCCTTATAAAGATCACCAATATTAGTAGAACCCATCTTTTAAAACAATTCTGGGCCTACTTTCTGCACCAATCTTTTGTTGACTGACACGTTTTTTGGCACTTATTCAGCTAAATAATATAGATAATACGTTGTTTGTCGAAGTACTGATCGCCATTTGCTAATCCCATCGGTTGCGTAAACAATCCATGCCTTGATCGCTGAGCAACATTCTCTTGCTGGTGCAAATAATTCCCCACATCGTTTTTCTTTAAGAAATCAAGAGTGGTTTTGCCTATAGATTATTTTTTATTGGAATGGCTTCGATAATATGATCCATATTCCTTATTAGAGGTGGCCATTGGATAAATATAACTTATTAGTTATCTTCTAAATAAAATTAGTTCTCCGTGCTAAATGTTGAAAGTAAGTTCAATTTAAACTAAAACAAAAATGAGCAAATATTTCTGATGCTTATGAACCAATGCCAATATTAATGAATTGATCTACTTCATTTAAGTTCAATATATTAGGATGCATACAACAAAATAGCAATTCATTTGCAACAAGGATTAGTATTTTTGTCAATTCCTTGTTTTCCTGCTTGCAACTGAAACTCTTGCCTTTTCTTCTTTATATCCTACACCATTGGATTTACTTCTTTTTTCTATTATTTAGGATACAGTTTTGTCAGCACTTATGATACCTCTTGGAAAGCATTTGACACGTGATCTCCACTCTTTGCACTCACTTCCATCAGCTTTATATTTTTACGCTTGCAATAATTCTAAGCTTCAATCTTGTCAACTTTTCGCAATTATTCCGCATCAGTCTTGTTTCCCAAAATTATCAAATGAACGCTAGGCATCGCATATTTTTCAATCTGATGGTAACATTATTCTTACTTCTGCCAACCAAAAATTTTCAATGTCCTAAAAACTCTCTTTTCTGGTGATATCATAGACCACCATGATGGCATGTGCACCTTTGTAGTAGGCTCCTGTAATGGTTCTGAAGCGTTCTTGCCCTGCTGTATCCCAGATCTGAAGTTTGACAACATTCCCTTCGACCGTCAACGATCTAACTTTCATGTACATTACTTGAATCGAAAGTCAACTCCGATGGTCGCGAGATAACTCTATTGAAAAGAGTCATCTGCAAATCTACGCAACAAAGACGACTTGCCCACAGAACTGTTGCCTATAATGACAACTTTGAAGAGATAGTCGTATTCCCGGATCATTTATTATATGATGGATGACAGGACAAAGATTAAGATAAATTAAATGAATATGATAAAGGATATCAAGCAAAAAATATTTTCTAATTTATTATCAAGATTTATTAGCTTCTTTAGATAGTCGACGAAAATATCTCTACGATAAGGCTATTCCTGCAAGAAATTTTTTAATTTCTTAGCAAAAAGAAATCTAAAGAAATTTGTTATATTGAGGACAGTAAGGTGTCCATGGGGCTAAAATGAATCATGAAAACTAATGTTTTAGATATGATAAATCCCAATTGATTACTCCCGACCATAATTAATTGTGTCCTCTTGAAAAAACTAAAATGCAGCCTCAAACCCTCACCCATGCCCTCAGTTAGCTGAGAAGTATGGTTGAATAGGAGGGAGACACTTGCTCAGTTCTTGCTTATATGGACTCCTTTGCTATTCGCATCAGATCGGCGGAAAAGAGTCATCAAAATACTCAAGTTTAACTTGAGCAGCTTAACTCGGAGCAAAAACAACTGAAGCAAAAGACTAAGCATGTGTAAAAACTGCTTTCAAAAAAGGAAAAAGAGTGTGAAAGTTTACAGAACGAACTTAAACGAATGACCAGTATTTGTCGCAATAAAACTGAAAAACTCCTCAGAGCGGAGGATCACCATGCGTTCACCAATCTACGAAGAATAGCATCTGACAAACTTAGCACAAGTTTGAGAAGTGAAGGCTCTCAATGCTAGTTTTTGAACTAGTCTCTTATTAAAGAATTAAAGGATGAGAATTATAAGTTGCAGAATAAACTGGCAAATCTTCAAAAAATATATGAAGAGGAGCGTAATTAAAATAGTGCAAAGCAACTCCATATTCGAGAACTCGTCCAAACACTGGAGAATCAAATGATGCGTCATCACATGGATTACGAGGATGATGAAGAAGCATAATAGCTCCTTAAAGAGGGCGATAATTCAACTATTGATGCTGAATCTCTGAAAGGAGATTTGGAGGGCTAATAACTTGCTTAATAGCAGGATATTAATGGAGCCCACCAAATCAATGACTTGGAAACAGCATATGGCCAGCCACAAACGACCACTGGAGGCAAATCATGGTTTTCGGCAATTTGGCAGAACTCAGTTAATTTTTATCAACGAATATTGAGAAGATGAATGATATTCCACTCATATTGATAGATTAAGCTCTAACTCATTGCTATTAAACTATTTACCTTTCCACTCCAAACATATGAAAAGTTGATCGAGTAAAATAGTCTTTTATGTAATTCATAACTGAGATCTCTTTATATATTGTTCCTCTGATTTTAAAATAATAAACCATTATCATTAACTGCATAGCTATCAATAAAAATGCATTCTCTCGAGGTACATTTGTTATACTTATGGCAACTCATCTTTTCCATTTTTTATACTGGATATGGAGCCACCGAGAAACAATAGGCCCTTTGAATTCAAAAATATAAAGAAAAGGAGACTAAATGAACAAGGACGTAAATATGCTTTACGTCAAGTACTGTAGCAAGTATTTGATTATTTATTCAGAAGAAGGATAAACAAAGACTACGGAGAATTGTCAAATTAAGAAGAATTCATTTATAACGCTATATTTCTGTGTAACCTCATTATTATTTAGAAAATATAACGGTACCAGATGGTGGTAACGTACTCTAAATTTATACTACGACTCTCTCACCTAAGAAGAGGTACTGGCTTGCAAATAAAATACAACATCAGATATTATGCTCCAATTTGATCAAATATTAGGTCCATCTAAATCCTATATTGATCTTTTTATCTTTCGTCGCCAACCTTAACTTAATGAAAAGGAAATCTTTCGAATATTGTTTAGAGGAGAAATTACTAAAACCAAAGATGAGATTTTCCAATTGATGACATACCGAGTTCGAAGGACACTAAACACTAATGATGACTGTATTATTGTTGAGTCTAACACTCACAGTATCAAGAGAGATCATAAGCTTCCTGTAATTAAAATAGACTAATTGCAATATGAACATGACAAAAGATCACCCTACTGTACAAATGTATAACTCGATTATTTGGCCACAACGATAGATTCAGATGTCATCTTTAACTGTCTGATGTACCATGAACCGTTTAAAAAGCATGGTTACAGTCACTTAGCATGCTAATTGGCCATTTTGCCCTAAAAATTATAATAAATTCATAGTGAAAATATAAGACTATGGGATGGTATCGTAAAAAGATTTAAAGAAAATCAACAATATTATAGTCATTTATAAGAAATATATAGCGAAATCGAAAATCTTTAAATGCAGTTAAGTTGCAAAGATCGAATGCTATTTATGAAACAAGGATTTGCTGATAAAACTGAAGACGAATTGGAATAAGCTTTGCAAGAATTGCAGTTGGAAGAAAAGAAATTATTATTTACACGTAGAATTCGGCCAGAAAGTCATCTAGCCAGTTATAATGATTGCAAGATTTGCTTTTTTCCTGATGTTAGAGGATAAAATGGGATCGCATGTTGTAATGCATGTAGAGGTAGTTATCACCTCAATTGCTATGGAATTGCTTTTATCGATAACCTTGCGCTATACATTTGTGACAGTTGTCTTTTCATGTAAAAAAATGATTGGGAGTATGATGAATTTTAGCTGAGGCCTTTTTGCTAAATTTGTTATTCTCAAAGAGATTTGCCATTAAAACAAGTTGATAATCACTTTTATCACGTTACATGCTTATTTTTCTTTAATTTTTCAGATACAAAGTCTTTCAAAATTGCTTTAAAATCAATAAAACTTATCTAGGAAATACAGAGAAAAGCGACGAAAAATGATGGACGAAAATGTGCCTATTGTTTACAATAAAATATGAATTATGGAATCCGATTTAAATGTTGTGCCTTTATGTGTGAAGTATAAATGCATCCACTGTGCGCTTATTTGGGAGGTTGTGCATTTGACATTAAACGAAACGAAGAATTGGAAATACTTATTAGATGCCAGTATATTTTTATTTATCAAGGTATCATACTTATGGAAATCAAGAAGATGAAGAAATAAGGCAGGTCTTTATACGCCGATTCTTTTGCAATTATAAATCTATTCAACTTCTCAATGAGGAGGAGTTTAAGCCACAATACTATTAAGAGAAAAGAAATATCAAAAGACAAATCAGCAAATTAAATCATGAGTAATAATATGAAGATTTATAAGTTTATCCATCAAAAAAATTGAAACAATAGACTCAAGAAAAGTATAGCTAAAAATAATAATAAATTACAAAATTTAAGAGTTATCTTAATGTTTAGCCTTTGAACACGAATCTAAAATATTAGGCTTGCTCTTATCTTTAAAGCTCACCTTATATATAAATTATTATTTCGAGTGATGATGAATGATGATAGTTTATATCTTTATTTATATATTTACCAATGAAATAATAATAAATAATACATGTCTAATCAAGCCTATTTCTTTCCTCATTTCTCATTGCTCAATCTTAACTTAGTTATCTAATAGCCAGAGTTATTTTTTAATGGAGTCAATTTATTGTTCCTCTTTTTGATTGAGAGGATTAGCTCGCTGTAATAATTAATGAACTAATTTTTGTTTGTTTTTTATCAATTTCTTAAACTAAGCAATCGATTTCTATTTGCACTCATTAAGAATTGTTTCATCTGTTTTTTATTGTATGAATTTAAAGATTTATTGCTATCTTATAATCTATTGAGAAATTCGATTGATTTATTAATTAAATTCTATAATTTAATCATCTATTTCATCCTCTGTGATACCAATCTTTGTCAAAAGGTTGTCAATATTTTTATTGGCTGATTTATCCTTACATTTCATGACTTCGTAGTGCATTTTTTTATTTTTTAGTTCACTCTCAGTACTTTTTTGACAAAAATACAAGCTCTTTAATTAAATCAGTTTTTTATAAATATACTCTGAAAATTTGGAATTATTTAACAATCCAAAATCACCATTAGAGATGGGTCCATATTGTTATTGGATTAAACATTTAATTTAATTTGTCCAATTATTTGAAGAGATATTTAATTATTTGCTATTCTTGCATTTGTCCTCACAATCTAATCTTTTAATTTATAAAGAATTAATCATCTTCTTACTCAAACTTAATTCTCTCCTTATCCTCTCACACCGAAGTTTTTCAATCTAAATTTTATCCATGAGATCAATAATTTTATTAGAGTATTACTCATTTTCATATTTCATTAATTAGACATTTTGATTAAAATCTTGATTGCTAAACTCCTTCCTTATGATTTGCATCTATTAAATTTTTAAAACTTCTTATTCTAGTCTCGATTAAAATAGCATTTTCATTGTTTTCTTAAAGCTATTTAAGTTTCTCTGATCTTCATTTAATTTTGTGTTCTTAATTTTTTAATTTCGAAACTTTTCCTCGAGCTAATATTTTTGCAATCGAATTTTCTATAATATTTGCTCACCTATTTGCTTCGCATCTATACTCATAAGTCTTGTGTATCTAAAAAGATTATTGAAATATTTAACTAAACTGAAATTTAGTCTTAAAATTATAAATATTACCACTCACTTTAGCTGGAATATTGACTTTGGACAAAGCTAATAATGATTATCTCATGTTTGTCCCAGGAAGGAAGGATTTGTTCAACTAATCGATAATAAATAAACATATTTGATTTATTAAATGGATAAATGATTAAAACTGATTAAAAGCAATTATTATCAGTTAATAGACATCATTAAAGGTTATCATTACTCGCACTGCGCTATAATTTGATTTCACCAGATTTATTAGAGCTTTTGCCTCTATTCATTTTTAAATCTTCGGTGTATTTGTTAATAAATTATTATATTGCATTAATTGTCAGGTTTTTCCCTCCTAAACTAAACTATTACAATTTCTGTCCCTTATGGTACTCGTATGAAATTGAAATTTCAATTCTGAATCTGTTGGCGTCATCTTCAGAAATAGTTAAATTCTAGTAAAGCCTAAATTAAATATGTGAGAGATAGCCCATATAAAGAATATTTCTTATCTTCTGACTATCAACTTCAGAAGTTGTCTTTAGGAAGAAGCGATCGTTGCCCAAAACAAGCAGATTCAAAAGTGAATATAGATGAGAGGCTGATGTAAAATATAATCGAGTTCGGATATGCCTCCAATTATCTTCGCCTTTTGTTTTATACTTCCAGAATTCTTCTTCCATGTTTTTGGTCTTCCAAAACATCATGTCTTATAGGATTTTATCAAGAATTGGTAAGCATATCATCTCAGCACTTTCTAATTTTTGCTGATCAGTGATTCCTCTCTCTAATGGCACTACAAAATATGCGAAGTTTTGAGATATATTTTTTATTTACTGAGTTATTTTTGCATCGATAATATTAAAGATTATTTTATTTTTCCTTTTGTCGTGTCTAATAGTATCATATATTTCCGGCAATTTAGAGATGCTAAAGTTCCCCGTTTATTTATCATAAAAGTCTTTTACAAGCTTGACCCATCTTTAGCTTATCAGCGCTATATCCTAACATTTTCTATGTCACATAATTTATTACGTATCGTGATCAATATGCTGATGCGACCCAGACCGTAAATGAAGAGAATCCTTCTCCCAATTTTCAGTGTAAATCCTTTGAAGTTACTTAGAAAGTTCCTTCATTCTTTTATACAACTATATTATTCATTTTATACAATTTATATTTTTTTGCGAGGAGAACCAATTTCAATAATTATATTGTGCATCGCCTCTGATAATTCATTTTTATTACCAGATTTTAAAAAACTAGTCATTAATTATTCTTCGGAGTTCAGCATAATTGATAACTATTGAGCTATTTTTTATAAAAGAGGGGAATGGTTTTGCTGACTGGTGCAATCAAGTAATTCTAAATTATTAAAAATTTACTTTGGGATTTTTTGTCCATTGTCACCATACTAGTAATAATAGGAGCCAGCTCTCCATCAATGCATAGAAAACCTTTTAGAAATGCAGCTGCAGTCTTTATGCATCGCCCTTCATCAGATGAATAGGTCTTAACATCATGCTTATATGAAGAGTAAAGACTGAGACAATCATCCTCATCATATTTTTCCATTCTCATCTTTTTTCCTAACTCAATAGAATCTTCATAGCCAGCAAAAGATAATTCTCCTCCCCACTTTAATACAATTACTATTTTTTTAATGATTCCGTTTTCGTCTTTTTCGCTTACTTTTAACTGCACTTTACGAGTTAATCCTTAGAACTGACCCCCTGATTCCAGGACTATCTTCATTTGCATAAATTATTTAATCGAAGATGATGAATTGTCTAATTCAGCTATGATCTGATTTGTAATTTATAGTATTTTGGTTAGACTGTTTGCATCCTTGAGTTTTATCTCATCTTGGCCTGATGGAGCCAGCAACTAGATAAATCGCTTATCTTTTGTTTTTACCTTTAATTTTTATTTTGGAGATCTATCAGCGTGTCGAAACACTGTCACAATTGATCTAAGCTGCTCAGCCTTTCCATCTTTATGATCAAGTGGAGGCAAGTATGTATTTTACACATATTTTTAAAATTTATCCAAGCGAAGATGATGAATATTTGATGGATAGAAATACTGAAAAAGTTTTCTTTTGATTATATGAGAACAGTCATTCCAATATTTCACATTATTTTTAGCAAAGGACCAACCATTTACACTGCAAACATAAGATTTACCATCTGACCGCAGAATTTATATTCCACATATTTCCTGTTAAAATTATTGTACAATTTTATTACACATAAATTTTTATTATGGAGTCAGGATAATTGGATATCTCATTTATTTTCCCTCAGCATTGCGATGGACGATACCATCTAAAGTGATGGATTTTCGAGCTTATGCATACATATAGTATGGTCCGATGGTATATACTTTGATTATAAAACCATTGGTGGGGATATATTCTTCATAGATGTAATTTCCAGTTTTTCGAATCGAGTGTTAAAGTGGTTAAAATTTACTGCATTCATTATGCGATTTAACAAACAATTTCTTTCTTCCTCCGCCCATGCTTTGCGGATAATAGATACATATTTCATGGTTGAAGGCATCAAAAGGCTTTTCAACAAATGGTTTATCCAATTTAAATGTTTTGTCCTTTGTTTTGATGAGAATATGATCCTCGACTTCCTATATTTCAGTTTCCTGAAAAACTTAATTTTATAGTAGATTTTAATACTCAGCTAATAATATCTTAGAAGACAAGCCCAAGATACTGGTTTTATCTTTCATTTTATCAGGTGTTAATTTTTCCAAATTAAGTTCATAATGAATAGTTTTTCTGCGAGAGAGTGTATTATCACTGAGTCCACTATTGTCTATCTAATCATTTTTTGATTCTGTAAATTAATTGTGACTAAATTTTTTCATGACTTGTTCCTTCTTGAAGATTTTATTATTATTTTAATCAGGATCAGTTTTATCTTTCTATTTTTCATTTTGTATTTCATTTTCTGGGTAATATTTATTTTACTTTAGTCTAAAATATATTTTCCCATGCATCTTCTTTAGATTTACTTCAGTTCACTGACGTCTCGACAGACTATGTAATTTTTTGCTATTGGAATTTTAATTTTCTTAAGGATATTGTAGATGACTGATCTGTCCCATAAAAGTTGTTGTTTCTCGAAATCGTTAATTAAAAAAGGTTGATGCTTTTGAATGTATTTCCATGCCATCATATATGGAAATCCTTGAGAGTGAAAGCATATCAAAGCGTCAACATGAGGCCAACTCTAAATTAATAAAAATTCTACCTCCCAACTCGACTCTAAAAAATGGCTCATCTCCAAAATATCTATCTATCTACACTTAATCCTTGATAATATTTATCTCATGGACTTGCTGTCTGCCTTTTTCTTTAAAACGCATACTCCCAAAACTATTCTTTATGTCGGTTCTACTTTTTTTATAAACAAGGGAGAGACCTATTCAATACGTTATTTTTCCTAACTATAATGTGTACGGCTGACTTGAAGTGAAATACGCTTTTCGTTTTCTCCAATCATGAAATTAAATTTTAATTAATGCTGATAACAATCTTCGGAATATTTTACTAATACCGGAGAAAATACAAAAAATATACTCTTTCTAACATTGACTCTTTCTTTTTAATTAGTACTTTACCATCTCATATTTAGTGAGCATATCTTCTAAAAATATATTCATACCAGTGTGAAATCACAAGCAAATTATCACCCAAAATAATACAAATTATCAACTACTTTCATAAATTTTAATAATCTTCTTTCTTTTATGCAAATCAGTATAGTATATTGTAATAGAAGTGATTAATCAATTTGATGAATAATGAGCAAGTGGGTCGAGCGTGCATATTTTTGGTTGATTTGTAATTAATTTAAGTAGATTAATCTTTTGTACCATCAAATGAATGAATACTCAGCTAATCGAGCTTTTTATTAATCTAGTGAAGTTTTTTTATTAAATTTTAGAACTATTTCTTCTTTCCTGATAAAGTGGCAATAATTAATTGGTAATTACTAATTATTTTATTTTTTCAATCCACTCTTTACTCTCATTCAATGTTATCCGGTAAAATGTTATCTTTTAGATAATAAAGCATTCTTAATTTTTATTTTATCATTCTGGAGTAGGTTGAATGTATCAAAGGCTTGAATTGAATCGCTTTGCATTTTCCTCATACTAAACAAATTATAACTTTAAAGATTTACACTATCTATTTTTTACTAGTTTAGTACATATCATCTTCGTTGCTTTATCCATGTTCCTTGCATCAATTCTGATCCACGTTGATTTGTATCAAGGAATAAACAAGATATTAGTTCTTTATAAATTATTTTATCACAAGTTAGCTGTATTGCTTGATTTTATTTATATTAGATTGATCTTCTGTTGTAGACTGCAGTATTGATGACAAAATTGATGAAATGAGGATAAGCAACATTTATATTATATCTTAATTAATTAATGCTTAATAAAATGATATAAAATGATGATTTAAAATTAATTTAATTTGAGCAATATTCTCTAAATATTATAAATACTCCAAAATAAAACATTAACATTAAAATTATTGATGAAATGATCAAAATGATTCACTTTCGCTTATAAATACTCATGCTGGTATGTATTAACGGGTCAAATTATTTTTTCTCCGATTTCCTTTTGAGGCTAGGGCTTAAAATATTATAATCATATCCAGTAAAAGCTTACTGAGCATCTTTATGCCTCAAAATCATCTTATATTATTCCATATCTTATATCTCAGTGTCCTCAGATATACATTATTTATAATTCGAATAATCCTATTCAATTGTCTTAATTAAATCTATTTTACTTTTGGCAAAAAAGGTGGATTTATTTTTCTTTGTTCCAATCTTTCCCAATCAACTTTTTTAAAAAACGGGTGAAATTTCACCTATTCAATTCCTCTTGAGCCCAATCGATTTTATGGTTTTCTTTGAATTAATCGATTTACAAAATCTACACTCTATCGGCTCCACCCGAATGGAGGTATTTCATCTAACTGGACTTGTTTTGCAAGTATTTTTTCTCGAATTTATTTACGATTTTCTCCAATATATGGGCGCTGTATAAAAATATTTCTACTTTTCCTGTGATAAATTAGAATCCAATGACTCCTAATGCAAAAAAATCAACAGGATAAGAGTGATTCATTTTACAGATTACCTATGGCGCCATATAACCTGGAGTTCCACTAGTATCATCTGAGTTATTGGGTTTTACTTCTCTTGAAACACCCAAGTCAGTAACTCTTAAAAATCCTCGATCATCCAAGACCAAATTTTCCGGTTTGAGATCCCTATGAATAACCTTTTTTTTGTGCAAATACTCCAAACTCAAAATGATGCAAGCCAAAAAAAACCTGGTTTATTCTTCCTTAAATCTTCTAACATTGCTTAAGTGATAGCGCATATCTCCTCTATTGCAATAATCCATCACCAAATAAAGGTTTTCCCTGTTTTGAAAAGAATAGACCATGTTCACGAGGAAAGGATGACTCATGCTTTGAAGAAGATCTTTTTAGTTCATGACAGAATGAACAGATTTTTTTGATATAATCTTTACTTTTTGCATATCCTTCATTGCATATATCTTATTAGTCCCCTTTTCTTTAACTTTCCAGACCTTACCAAATCCTCCTTTTCCGACAACAAAATCCAATATAAAGGAATTTAATGAAATTTTTTTCATATCTTCCCTCTCAAAGTCATCATTACTGCTCCTATTTCCATACAACCTATCAGTAGCAGGTAATTCAATCAGTTATCTTCGAAACTCCCGGCTGGGTCGAGGACCCTTTAAACTTTCGAGATTAATGTGGCTTATTTATTACATATGTACAGAAAATTTCCGACAAGAGTCTTCTTGTCTTTATCTTTGGTGGGAGAAGTAATCCTTAAACTATGTTTTTTTACTGATTTGGGAGTAGGACTGCCTTTAATTTACGAATCCCGAGTGGATCTAATATCGTTGCTGAGATTTGACGATTTAAGATCAAAAGTAAATTATTTTGGTTTGACAGGGCTGTTGCTACTTAAATCGCTATTTTCCATTGCAATCACAGATTCTCTGCGCGCGTTCCTGATTTTTCTAATTCCTTGGATTGACATTGATAAATTTATCAAAAATGAGATGACAATAAATGATATAATAATTAATCTGCACTGTTACTTAAAATGGGCCTGTCCCAAACGCTAATATAAATTAAATTCTTTGTTTTGTTGGTTACCTTATTATCTAATATTGTTCATTAAATAAAATATCATGTTATTTCATAAGTTTCAAAATTTATTGAATTTCAATGAATTTAGAGAAGGATAAATTCCGGTCTTCTTGCTATCAAAAACGCATTTATATCGATAATATGGGCCAAAATACAAGTTCTAAGTTAAATTAATTCAAAAACCGAATTGGAAACCATATTTTGCTGTTTTTGGCCAAAAATCAGCATTATGATACTTTCCTTTGGTGGAAAATTACTGTCCTGTCATTAAATTATTAGCATCATAATTTTTGCCGTTGTTGATATTATTTTTTTAAGATTCACGATATATATAATAACTTCTCTGCTACTAAATAATTAATGCTGCAAAACGTGGTAAAAAATTTCGGTTCGCTGACTACCATGCGAGTACTATCACGAGTATTGCACTTTGCTCTCAAGACCTATCTGATCCGTACACAACTTAACTAGGAGATACTTGCACATTTACTTAACCTTGACCTTATCATTACAGTCTCCATGCATGTCGTCAAGTCTTGCTTTAAGCCAAGTTATCAAAAAATAGAAAATGGAGAAAACATCATAAAATCTTCAATGAATATTATGACTTACGGCGTGCTTGTCACTATTTTAGTTGCAGCAGCAGTATCTTCTATGCAGTACTACTACTTTTTGCTGTCCTAAAAAACCTTAATTTATTTTTCCTATTCGATTGTTCTATACGCTCTATCTGCAATTTGTGAATCAATAGCTTAAAAGTATATGGTTGAGTAATTATTTATTGATATAGATGTGTGATAAAATATGAATATCTTAAAATTGGAGTAATTGAAGTGATAAGTGTTATACCCAAAACAATATTCATTTTTGTGGCTGCTGGTATGCAGCTGTTTGATACTTATGGAATTCTCATCTTCGCAATTGGACAAATAATGTACTCTGGAAGTTTAATGATAATTTTTTATATAATGTCCAGCAATAAGTCAATTTTCCCTGAACCTTTTGTAATCGGTTGTAAACTGGTGTATTTTGACCCGAAATCAAAATAATCCTTGAAGTAATTTTCTGTCGTAACCATTCTTAAGCTTATTCTGCAATAATTTGAACGCATAGTCTTGGTGATTATGGATATTTCTCACGTTTCCTCTATCTATTCACTTATTTCAAATCTTGGCTCAGTCATTGTTAGATATCTCTTCTCTCCTCTTAATGAAATTATTTACAACTACTTTAGTAGAGGAGATTAAAAGGAGTCTGTACAGGCATTGATTACTTTCATCAAAGCTATACTCATCTTTTCTATAGTTTCAACTAGCTTTGGGTATAACTACTCTGAAATATTTCTTATCTTCCTCTATGGATAGCGATGGGTTACCCCTGAGTCCATATCAGCTATGCGTACTTACATGACTCTTATTATCTTTTTGGGATTTAATGGGATTATTGAAGCTTTTTTGTTTGCCAAAGGAAAAGACTCCATTTCTCGATACAACTATTTTTCTGTTGGAACAACTATCATATACTTAGTAGCTACTATTGCTTTTCTCAAAATTGATCTTGGAGCTACAGGTCTTTTTTTAGGAAATATTGTCAATATGGCATTAAGAATAGTAGTTTGCTGGTTTTTATAAATAAATAGACATGTTAGAATTGGTGATTTGATGAAGAGCATCAAACCCTCTGTCTTCTTCTTGGTGACTTCAATTGCTATATTCTTCGTTTGCCATAAGTAGTTTGGATTTGTCCAAAATATTTTCGCTCATAATATCCTGAAATTCGGCACTGGAGTGTTTCTTTTTGGAATTAACCTAATTCCTATTGCTTTTGAGAACAGACAATTTATAATTGAGCAAATAAAGTAAAAGCTGATTAAGCGCTACCTAAAGCATGATTGATAATTTGTCATCTACTAAAATTTATTATAAAATCAAAATCTTTAATTTAATTACAAAATAGATATAGATATAGTTTCTCGGCAAGCGGATTATAATTACAAAATATTATCTCACAATATTAAAATCTTTGACCCCCATCGTAACATTTCTTTATTTATTACAATATCTTGTAGAACACATTAAGTTAAAAAATCATACTACCAAATTCATTCTCTGCTTTTCTTTTTCTATCTACCTTTTTCTTATTCTTGATAGCTATCTAAATAATATCAGAATTACTTTGCAATTTATTATTCTGTGAGTTTTGAGACACTGTTAGCCATCTTATCGTAATTTTCCTTTTATTTCAACTGCTGGTGTCGCATCTTTATTGTCATTTCATGCCTAGTCTACTATTGCTTTACAGGTTTAAAGCGATTCAGAAAAGTCCTAATGAGAGTCTAATTTAAATGTATTTTTTCTTAATGCTAAAGAGACTTATTGAGGCGATGACGTTCTCTACGCTACTCTTAGATCTTAAACTCCTCACGAATATTGTTAACTCTCTCCTGTAATTGCATCTGTCTTTTAAATTATCTTTATTAGCATTTGGCTTTGATTTAATTCTAATCATCAATTACTTATTCTTTTGGCTTTTACGCTGGTTATTGTGAAGAATGCTTGTGAGTTAGCAGTAATTGAGATTGAGCTTTGATTAATTGTTTCTAGAGCCTTTCCTTCTTAACTTCAGGAGAATGCAATTAATTAATTCTTTATTGTTTTTTAATGGCTCGATACAAGCTCAGTTCCTCTTTTTCACGCTCCAGTTATCTTCTTTTTAATTGAATTGCTCTTTCTCTTTTTCGATACTCTTCAAATCGATCGTCTTTGGAGCTATTCCTTTCTTAGCATGTGGTCAAAAATTCCCGTTCCCTCCTTTTTGAGACTGCTGTTTTGCATGTTTCTGATGGATTATTTACCTCATCCGGAAGTACAGAAACTTTTAAGAGAAAATGTTCTTTCTCAACATTTAAATACTGTTCAAAGACGTCCTTTTTTTCTCGGAGTACTGGCGGAATTTCCAGCTTTTTGGTATATTTCATCTCAGGACTATATAAGGTTTCAATTTTAAAGAAATCATAAGATCGCTCCTCCTTTTCTTTGTGGTTTTTAAACACCTTAAGTGCTTTTTTATTTAATGTCTTGGCCTTTTCAATTCTTTCCTTTAAATACGTTTATTTTCTCTACAATTTTTAAGTTGAATAAAATCTATTCTTTTTTTTTCTGAAAGCAAGCTCTTCCAACAGAGCAGCCTTCAATTGTTATTGTGAGTCTGATTCTATTTGTTTTTAAACAAATTAGGTTTGTTTTAGGGTTTGCTTTTTAGCAGTCATCCTTCTAATTGTATAACGAACTGATTATTTATTGATGCTTTGCTCAGTAAATATTGTTGATTTTCTTAATCTTATTGCTTCCTTTTGAAGATTTTTAAGCTGCTGGTAGATTTAGCTACGGTTCAATTGATTTTATTTCCCTGCAGTTTGTTTAATTATCCCCTAAAAATCCAGTAAGTAAGTAGGTAGTCCTATATTGAAGGCTGCCTGTTTGCAGATGTCATACGAGGGCATCGAATAAATTATACTTTTGATTTGTTCTTGAAGTTTGACTTCCTTGTTATCAGCAAAGGTGACAGTCCCCTTTTTTTGATAGTTTTCTAACTCATAATTTTATGGTGATGTTATGAATGCCTTGGGCATGAGTCTTCTTTGTTCTAAATTTAGAATATTAAAAATTACATATTTTAAAGCATTCTGATTTATTCAATCAATGCAAATTTATCTTGGAAGAACAATGTCATTTCTAATGATGAAATAGAATGAATGTAAGAAACCAAACTATTGTAATTAGTTTCTTCTTCTTTTGGTTCCTAAATTCATTGATATATTATGGATAGGCAATAAAATAAAAATCTCTATCTATGATATTTTCTTTTCTAAAAATGGTCACAACTATATCAACCAACAAAAAAATTTGAGTGATAAAAATATTAAAAATAGGAACTGTATTTGATGTATATTTTCAAACAGAAGTATAAACTATTAAAGGCAATGTTAAAAATATGATGACATACAAATAAAAGGTATGATAAATAATCACTATTAACAAAGATTTTGAACATTATTTTGGATATATCTAATTGTAGTTAAAAATTATTTTTATGCTTTATCAATATTTAATTGCAATTAGAATGTATTCATTCCAAAATATCTCTTCGAATATATTGAATTCATTTAGGAAATTGCAAACCAAGTTTATTTTGTTTAATAACTGTTTAAATAATAGTGTTTTAAGTCAGCTGATATTTTTGAAAAAAAAACAACGAAATTTATGGATAACTATCTGAAACAACTTGTCAATATCAATGTAAGATTGAAATAATATCCTTTGAAATCAGTAAAAAGTATACAACATTAATGCTCCCTTATAACGTTCAAATGAAAAAATAATAAAAGCTACTTTATGACTTATAATACGGCTTGTATATGACTGAAGGTTTATAGATGAGTATCAAATAATTTAAATATAGCACGTAATCATGGCAAACGTACATGGATTTGGGGATGCAGGAGCAGGTGGCAACAGAAGAAATCCAATGAGGCAACCCAACAACAATAACAATAACAATGCCGATGATGGTGATAATAATTTTTTGGGAGGGCTTAGTTAACCAGTTCGTGAGGAAGAACTCAAAATTGCGGAGTAGCATCGCATCTTGTTTGTGTCTGGCCGTAAATCAGTAAAAAATCCGCATGATGAAAACTACTGGGATATGCTCACATATGCTCTGTGCCCAACTTTCAAATTTTTATCCTTGACCTTCTTAATATGCTTGGTCGACATTGCATTTTTCATATACTTAGTGTCTGTGGGTTTGGATCGGACTTCAAGCAATCTACTGTAAGTTAAAGCTCAAACTTTGATTGATAATGGTGCAAATTATCAACCATACGTGTTAACAGGGCAGGTATATCGCCTGCTGTCCGCTATTTTTATGCACATCTATTTCATGCATATCTTTGGCAATGTTATCACTACTTTTATGTTTCTCTCACGAATAGAATACACCTATGGTACTGTTCGAACTTTCTTTGCCTATTTAATAGCCGGTATATGCGGAAATATATTCAGTTTGCTTTGTTCTCCCTCTGGTGTAAAGGCTGGCGCTTCGACTTCTTTATTTGGAATTATTGGAATAATCATTGGCTATATCATCATAAACTGGAATGGCTTGGATTTAATAGGACAGTCAATGAAATGCCAAATTTGGTGTACTGCCTTGTTGATAATTGTATTTATCTTCATCTTTACACCATCTTCCTCTAGTAGTGGCATCGACTACTATGGTCACTTGGGTGGTTTTCTGGCAGGAGTTTGGCTCTCAGCCATTAAAGAATCAATCATTAACGAACGCAGGTAAAAAATAATTCGGGTAACTTTCATCTGCATTCTAATAACTCAAATTCTGACTTGCTTTTTGGTATTTTATCTCACACAGACGGCTGCGTATTGATAAAATAGTAAATGATGGTTTATCCAATTAAAATATCTATATTAGTTTAAAATTTAAGGATAAAAAGCATATAGCACGGATGAAATATCTTAGCATCATGGATTATTCTAGATTTTTATTTTCCCATGCATTTATCTTATTTTAGGCGTTGATCTATAAAATACAATATAAGTGAGCATAAGAATTAAAAAGAATAATCCTACAATTATTATTTCAATTGTTAAAATATTTCATTTATTACTATTTATGCCTTGTCCTCCCAGCAAAACATGCGCTCATGAAACTTCACGTTATTTATCATCTTATTTTAAAGAGTTAAATTCAGGAAATGGGGCTGATGAAAGATTCGTTGATGGAATATTGAGATGCAGATGCGGATTAATTCTGAGGGCCAAAGAGTTTAGAAAGTGGGCAGCAAAAAATGGAAAGAAGGTTTAAAATTTGGATAACTAGCATATTTTCTTAATTTATCAATAAAAAAATTCAAGCGGTCAAGGACACGTTTATGCCAAAATATAAGGAAATATAAGAGGCAATGTACTGGCAAATAATTGGAAAGATTGCGATTTCTAGGAATACTATCAATTAAATTGAAGAGTGTCATTGTGTTACAAAATATTGATAAAAGACGTTTATATTGCTGCTAAATTTTCATTCAAGACTAATTATATTATAAAATAGAAGCATTTAGATAACAAATATTAATAAAAAATCAAGTGGATTGATTATATACACTTTCTCAAAAACAATAGTAATTTCATCTATGAAATATGCTGTATTGATATTTTAAACTTTTAAACATAACTAATTTAAAATAATAATGCTCAAGGCTGAAGTAACAATCAAACGAGCCAGCAAAATTCCACTATTAGGAGTGACTACTTAGCCGAGTCCTTACCTGTGAGTATCACACTATTTAGTATCATTCAATGTGAGTAACTGCAGTACACATCTCCCATAGCCAAATTTACACGAAATCCTCAATGGTAGCATCAAATCACAGTTACTGCAGTCAATTTGACTTCTTACCTTTACATATATGTAATGTTAACATGACTTAGATCTATAATAACAATACAAATGCAGTGGATTAGTTGCTTGCTTATGGTAGAATGGAGTTTGGATAATTGCTGACTAGAACAAACTCATAATCTAAACTTCGACTTGTGAACTCTTTACAATAAAAAATAGATTCCTATCTATATCTCGAGCATTATGACGCAAATCCTAAAGACATCTATCTACCAATGGGTGAAAGAACATGTATAAAATTAAGAATGATCAGTTGTTTACCTTAAGGTTTGGAGCTTATATGCGAATATGGGGAATTCTAATTTAATCTATCGAAATAATTGGAGGAGCATGCTTTTAAATATAATCCAAAAGTTGATAAGATTAATTGCATTCTCAGAAAATGGATAAATAAGCAAGTAATTGAAATGAATAACATCATTTCGATTGGAAATATCGGTGAAAATAACTGTTTTTCTCTCAAATTCTATGATCTAAGCGAGGACTATATCATATTTATGTCTGCTAGTATTGTAATCAATGGACTGATTCCCATCAATTATAACATTCTTCATACAAAACTTATAGATATAACTAAAAGCAACGGCAAAAAAGTCGGAAATTGTAAATTAAAAATATTTGGACCTCTTAATTAGAGTGGATTTGATTCTAAACAGTAGACAGATATTTACGTGTAAAACACTTCACAAGTGGTAGTTGAATTTTTTGAAGATACTGATTTAATTGATGACTTTTAACCATATTGCCGTTTTTAAATAGCGATTAATTCCTTAAATTGGTCCAATTAATCATATGAATCAGTTTTTACTGGCAAATATTTTGACAGCTTTAAAAATACATAGACCACCGTTACAGTGCAATTTACCCTAAAACTGAATAACTAATTATCTAAAATTATACCAAAAATTAAACCTCCTGAGACCCTTTTCGATTAAGATTCCCCTCTACTTATTGATCAAGTGAAACTAAATAATTGTTTTTTATTTGAAGTAATAAAAAACAATGAAGTTCAGCTTATTCATGTGAGTCCCAAAGGAATTGTGACAGCATTTTTTAAATTTACCATTAAAGAAGATAAAACTGAATATATAATCGAAACAAAATCGATTCTTTTAAAAGGAGGAAAGGGAGCTCTGTATTTAATTGATTTAGATCAAAAATTCACTGAAACATAATCAAATAACTTTTAAAATTCAATAATATTCAAGATAAATCTGGACAAGCCTAATAATTTCTAAAATTAAAAGATAGACTATGACTTTAAATTTTTAGGCTTTGCTAAGAAGGCATCAGTGGTTAACATTTGCAAAAGATTTAATCAAATGGTTCATGATGATTTGCTAAAACTCAAAGTCAAGACCAAATACACTGGATAAATAAAACGAGGATTGCTAAAAATAATTAATTTGAAATGTGAGGGAGGATCTGGAGATATTTAATGCTGCTTAAATATTGATGGTTCAACCTTTAAAAATCGGGGTCAAATAGGAAATTACATGCTAAATAAATCGTACTTCTTGAATGTTGGATAAGGAAATATTGGAATAAAGCTAAAATTATAAAATGTGACTGGTTCAAATATTGAATAAAAATAAAAGAAAGATAACAATTAGATGAGCTATTATGGAAGATTCTGTGATTTTTTTGGAACTCCAGAAAAGAATAGCATCTATTCATTATAATTTAAAATATCTCTATCTCATAAGTTTCAAATCTTATATTCATTTGAAGAACAACTCGCTAAAATATAGCAACAACAGCAGAGCAGTTTGATATTTTTTAACATGAATAGTACTCTTCATCTCAAATTAAAACGAGCATTTACGGGCGTAAATAATCAAATTTATACTTTTAAAATAACCAGAGGGCAATATACCTTCTAAAGTTTAGGATATTTGACTTCTAATAATAAAATATACTTCGATGAAAGCGAGGAAATGACACTCCCATTTGAAAATCAATAACAAACCAATTTAATTTTTATAAACGCTTACTCACATGACGAAGAAAACAAATTAGTCATATACAACGGATTTATAAATATGAAAGAACTAGTTGGAAAAGGGCATTATTAAATTTTAATGGTGTACTAGAAAGAAGGTAAAAGGAAATAGATATTTCTTATAGTGTAAGTTTTGCACTCTATTTCACCTTAGTCATCTGGAGCGCTTCTTAAGTTTAATAAGATATCAGTTAATTTAAACATTCAGTTATTTAAAAATATTTATAAGCATTATTTGCTTGTAAATATTAATAATTATCAATGTGATATCTTTGAATGCGCCCTCAGTTAAAATAATCTGATTTTAAATGCAAGTTTAAATCTCAGAAAAGGTGATAGTCTTGATTTATAATTGTATTCATCGATCAAAGCCATCAATAAACAACTATTTACTGAGAGTTAGAAGGAGTTAATTGGATATGGAAAGTTATCGTGGGAGTACATTTAAAAAAATGGAATTGCCTATATTCATTATCATCCTAAAAAATAAAGTCAGATTAGATTGACAAAAAATAGTCTTGCTATTCAATAGCAAAGCTTTTAACTTCTGCTGAGTTATGTATCTGAACCTGTGAGTAAAGAGGCACGAATTTAGCCGTTGAATATAAAAGCAAATACAACTGATATTGATGTTCTGAATGGTGGAATAATAAAGCTAAACATCAAGGAATATAGTCCTATCTTTATAGCGTCAAAGATAGCTCAAATTGAACTAAAATCTATTAATTTATTAATTGCATCGCAATCCACTATTAAGATGAATAAATCCTTTTATATTAAAGCTCCCAACATGCAGTTTGAATTATAAGCCGTAGTGACTTTAAAATAAGATGATAAGTATAGAAGATTAGTTCAAAAAACATTGGTAAATTTAAGAGGAAATCATTATAGAATTAATCAACTGACATCTATCAAGATTATTTTTCCAGGATTGATGATTTTATCTGGAAATTTTATCATTTTTAATAATAAATTTACCAATACTCCAACTGGTGAAATGATAGTAAAATAAATCAATTTTAGAGGAAATAAAATCAATAAATTTAGCGTTTCATTTATGAAGAATATCGCAATTGGAGATATTGACGAAGGAATGTAATATAAAAACCCTTTATCTTTAAAGACTTTTGATGAGCTCAATGGTCTTTGCATTAATATGGAGGTAAAAGACTTTAAACAAAAATAAACTTTATGCTTTTCTTAATTTAATATTGATAGATACGATCAATAGTTTACTTATGAAAAGCAAACTTTATTATTTAGTGAAAGCTTAATAATTTCGATCAAAGTGCAATATAACTGCATAAATCCAGCCAAAATAGAAGAAAATATTATCAAATATCAATTACAAGACTCAAAAAAAAGCCAAGTCATTGAAGTTAAATATTTAAATGAGTAATATAATTTATTTAAAAGTGATAATACTGTAAATCAAAATCTTAAAAAAACAAAAGGATTTATGATAACGATCTCTGTTCCTGAATTATTGGCTGAAAAGACTAAAAAGATACAAATATTTATGGATAACTCTTAGCCAATTTCAATAACTCCTTCCTTAATAAACAATCAATAATATGTTTATTACACGAGCAAATAAATTAAAATATCAAATATCAAACTTTTTAATCCTTAGTTTATTGATAAGTCTGTGGAACATTTGGGCTCTATCGGAGGTTTATAAAAATTTATGGTTGACCAAAATCCAAAGCTAATATGCAGTCTAAAGTCAAATCCTTGTTTAATCACCAATATTGAAAAATAAAATTGGACCATTCGAATAAAATTTCACAGAGTATTTGCAAAGGAAAATAAGCGAGTTCTTAAGCTTAAAAATACGGTAAATGATGAAATCCTTACAAAGCAATTAGGCGTAATGATAAAGCATGGTAGTCAAATGCATTTTATCTTCGGACTGAACGAATTTGGTTCTCAACAGTAGCATAACATTTGTTAATTTGAATTAGGATATGACAATAGTTGCGATATCCTTGAATTCTACTTATTCATAGATAACTATTTTAATAGAAGAGCAATTGCAAATTGCAATAAACTCATATAAAATTGGATTCAATTTTTACCTGTCAGCTATGGGATAGTGAATTTATCTAATTTTGCATAGGAAGGATGTTTTGGATGTGAACTCAAAGGACTAATAAACAATTCCCTTAACCTCGAAAAGTCATTAAACGAATTAATAGTCAGAGAAAAAGATATTTATTGCCTTGGCGATTTATCTTTTGAAAAGAAAGCATGGGGCTATATTAATTTAAAGTTACTCAATCAAACAACAATTAGCTTCACTAATAAAAAGCAAAATTAAAATTTATACATTTATTATAAGATAGAAATCTAAAATAGCAATAGGAATATATTGGCCAGCCTTACCACATAAGCAAGGCCAGTTATGCAAACTAAAGATATGCTGTTCACTAGCAATGAAATTAATTTTTTGTTTATCTAATAAAAATAGCATCAATACAACCTTAAAATTACTGGATTTTTGATAGATTCATCCGAGCATTATGCTTTTGTTTAAAAAAGACAAGATCTTTCAGACTACCTCCCGAAAAGAATAAAACAGATTATCAATGTTCAAATAAAGACATCAGATACAAATAATCTTTGCCAAAATACTTATCAATTAACTTTTGAGTTGAACAATAGTATAAGGCCACCTGAACCTTAAAATCTTATTGAAAAAGCAAAATCAATAAATACAGTTGACGCACTCTCTTTTCAATAGTTTAACAACACTGAATTCTTTGAAAGACTACTAGGTTGTCAGAATTTGAGTCATTTTTATGAATGTTTATAATAAATAAAAGAAAGTTTTATTTATTCTGAAGAGCCTCAACTCGAGATGTTCACATACTTGACTTAGTATCTAGCATTTGACTGGGACTCCGATGTTATTGAGGCAATATGCGAAATTATTCATTTTAATTTACTCAAAGCTCCACAAATTATCAGCGATTTAGAAGAAAAACAAATTACTAAATATATCTATCATAGATTTAAGACTATTTGTAAAGGTGATACAAAGTAGATTCCGAATAAAATTATTAAAGTGAGTACATTGCAATTTATTGAAACCATTAACAAATTTAAAGACCACAAAAACAAATAAATATTAAAGTAAGCCATTTAGCAGCAGTCTTTTATTTTGTTTACTCCTGAACAATTAATACTGCGAGCCTCATCGAAACATAATGAGATAATTCTTAATATTTTGATGTTGCTTCTCAAAAATTCTAAAGAAATCCAGAATTCATTGCAAATAGATTTGCCGTAGTGGATGTAAATTTGTGGATTTTCACCTAATAAAAATGAGTTTGAGCTTTTTGTTCTACTAGTAAAACTATTAGTCGCAAATAATTTAGTAATCTAATAGAAAAATTTAATTCGGTTGATAGATATTTTGATTTAGAAAAGGTATAATCTTTCTATGGTATTTGAATTTTGGCAGAAAGTAGCAGATCCAAATTAAAAAACTCATATCTACTTGGCTATTCTTGACAAATACTCCTCATAATTTCAAACATTTTTTGTCTAAACATGTAGGGGTATTCACATGATGCTTAGTCTAATCTATAATTGTAAAAATTCAGAGCAGCATTAAAAATTACTATCATCCCATCAGCCAACAATAAAGCAGTTATTATTTAATATTTCAAAGTCAAACGATATCGTGCTGATTAGCAGCCATTTGGATCTTTTGATATATCTTTTTGAGCTCAAGATGATAAATGAAGCACAAAAAATATAAATTGATAAACTGATTAAATAAAAAACAGGGAGTTTAAAAGATACCAGTTCTAAATTGATTCTGGCTAATTACAGCAGCAAAATAAGCAAAAACAAAGATATAAAAAATATGAACAATAAAAAATAAAGTAAATTCGACGATAATAATAACAAAAATAGGTTTAATAGAAAATATCTAATCACTACTGATTGAATGATCAAATAGTTTATTAATTATATTATACATTTTTTCTTTATGCACGACATATCCAACAAATATTTATTCAAAAAGATGTCATTTTATGTCAATTGAGATCGGTAAAATATAGAATTTATTTAATTATTGAATCGATAATGAATCAACGTCTAATTGAGGTATTCCCTGTAGCATTTGGCAAATTATTTAGAGTTAAAACAGATTTTCCTCTTCCTTCGGTTTCAATAAAATCGTATCTTCCCCATGCTTCGATTTTTGATGAATGATCTTTTAGACTAGAAATTGCTCTCCCAGCGTTGCCTCCTTCCTCAATATATCCTTTAAATCCTTGATGAACATAATCATGGAATGGATCTTCAAAAGCCAAGGTAAATTCTTTATTGGTTCCCTGAATTTTAACAGTCAGAGCTCCAAGAATGGATCTGTAGGTCCCCCATGAGTTGGGAACAAGTCTTGCAGTATAGAATAATCCAGGTCTAACAATGTTTGTCTTGAAATCTTCTTAAACTCTTCCTTCTCTGAGGGTCCAGCCAACAATTTAAATGTTAGAGTCAGTATCGTTTTTTATTTATACTTGATGCAGTCCATAGCCATTCCAGTTATTGCCTTGAGTGACGTAGCGATTATAAAAGTAGTAGTGCACATTGTTGTGGTTTCCAAAGTTGTTGGTGGGGTAGATATAAGATCTGTACATTTAAATAAATTCTATTTTAATAACTCCTACCATCAATAAATAGAGTGACAATAATGTTTTCGATTATTGTTAAATTTGCTAAACGATAATAATTAAACTATGTAAAAGAAGATTATTCTTTCCTCTATCAATTTTTTAAAATATATCATTAAATAGTTACTGGTATTATTTATTTAAATTTATTTAAATATCAGAAAAATCATAATTTATTGAGGAGATCCAGCTTATCATTGATTTGCTTCACCATTAAGTGCCCTATTTTTCGCTTCTTTTATTGGATTTATAATATGCTTCCGTATTGCCCATGCCGTATAATTTGATCATGAAGCTCTTTGTCCTTCGATATCGAACCAATTTTTTATATTGAATACTCGATTGATTCATAATTATTAAAATCTAAAGATTTTCTGTTCACCGGAGAACCATAATAAGGATTGGAAACTCTTTTAATTTTAAAGGTTTGGCTTCTATTTTTAAGTTCCCTTGAATCATCAAATTTTTTAGAATCTCCATGATCAACTGTTTTAGATTTCTGAACTGAGTTTATTTCCTTAGCATGCTAAAGATAGGCTCGGCCTAATTTGCTTTTCTATTCCAATGTCAATGGAGTGGTGATTTAAATTGGAACTAGACCATAATTAACTCCTTTGATATATTTATCATGGTATTGAACATTTTAATTGATTTTGATCTCCTCTTCTTTATCCTCGATTTAAAGAGGAGTTTATTATTTATCCTCCTTTACACGAGATTGGGCAACTATCTTACCATATTCCTTCATAGCTTATAATTTTTGTTTAGGTTTCTTCTTTTTCTCCTACAACAATTCAATTTCCTCTTGAACATTTCGATGGCACTACCCCTTCCAAAGTTTACTTCTGAAACGATCATTTTCCTCTTCAATGAGATCCTGTTCTAACTTAAGTTTATTGACCCTATAGTTATGAGTTTATTCTTTTTGAAGCGTATAATTTTATTGAAAGTGATCAAGTTCATTTTTATTCATCGGCTAATATTTTTTTAATATCTATTACATTCTTTACCGATAACTCTATTACTCTTGTTCTAAACCTTACTAAAATTACTCCTCATATCGTTTAAAACGAGGCTGAATTTTTTTACGCTCACAAACATATTCTTTAAACTTTTAATATTACCTTTTTCGCTATTAGGCACTAATTTATAAATTAGATAATTTTTATTCTATTTTTTGTATCTTTTTTTATCTAAGTTTTTGATATCGAAGCTATTTTTTAGTTTCCTTCTGCTTTTCTTTA
>Ga0302188_10000467_pt1 | contig 34410 bp, 30 predicted proteins | sample II_Bog_E2_1_FD_198783 | JGI IMG/M metagenome (GOLD analysis project Ga0302188, IMG submission 198783) | Peat permafrost microbial communities from Stordalen Mire near Abisko, Sweden - II_Bog_E2_1 | ecosystem: Environmental > Terrestrial > Soil > Wetlands > Peat | place: Sweden: Abisko...
TTTGGGCTACGATAAACTTCACCCTCATTACATTCGCGCCACAATTTCTCAAATTGATGTGCATATTGAAGGTACCTCTTTGCTGTCCAGTCATGTCAATTTACTATCTACTTCATAAAGTTCGTTATTGATGTCAATTCATTTAAGATTTATATGATTTGGTATTATCGTAAAATATATTTAATTTTAAGGTTCTATAGGGCATAGAAAAGAATTCTATTATGGGATAATTTAATTATTCTCGAAATTAAATTTATTACTTAAGTCTTTATTGGCAATACTAAAGGATTGATTTATTTTATTTATAAGTACAATAAGCAATGAATAAAATGGAGGTCAAGTTACAATTCACATTATTGCTGCTCGTGCTAATAATCAGCCTCAATTATTTAGGTTATAGTTGGGATTCCACACTTTCCACACTAGACTATATCTTCCTCATCAGTAATAGCTCTGGAAACTTCAAAATAGAAGGCAACAAAGTGACATCTATAGATTAAATAGTCAGCTTAACTTCAAAGGAAATTATACTACCAAACGATAGCTTTACCTTTTAGCTTGGAACCACTGTTACTCAATCTTCCTACTATGATTTACAAATAGCAAATATGGATATCAAATTTGGCATTAGGATCACCTTTTATGATTTTGGAGCGCAAGTATTATTTCAAGACGGCGGCGAAATCCACAATCTCGATTTTAATTGTTATCTTCGAAATGCTGGAGACAAAATAGTTATTGAGGCTTCGGAACAAAAATAGTAAGCAGTGGGATTTTACTATATACTTTCTCCATCAAGGCCTGAATGCAGATCAGTGAGGATTTTTATCCCACACGACAGAGAATATTTAGAAGACAATCACGTAAATTTCGTAATTAAAATGGCCACGTCCTACAAGCAGACAGAAAAATTATCAGCAATATTTAAAGTGGCTCGGCAATGATAAGAGTTCTAACCCTGATATCCATAAACGTTTTATTTATATGATTTGGGTATCTATAAATTATTACTATTAATATGTATTTGCTTAAGCTTTATTGAAAAGTATTCAAATAATTTATAATTATTATCAGCTAAATCTTTATCGTGAAATAGATGATCATAAAGAGGGAAATCACAACACTTATTCTTCTCTTGTTTTTTGTAACTGTAGCTCTATGCAACGAAGATACGAAAGAATATGAAAACAGGCTTGTCTAATAAGTTATCGCTTACATATCAAAATACGGACTTAAAGTTCTTGTCTCCCCCACATTTTTGAGGGCGTAATTGAAGATCATAGTTGAAAAAGTGATAAAAGTATCTTTGACAAGATCAACCCTAAAGAAAATTCCAATTATCGGCTCACTCGCAGGCGTAGGCTTTGGACTTTGGAGAATCAGTAAAGGCGAATATTATAGAGCAGGAGCCTAAGTAGTATCAGGAGTGGCCGGAGCAACAGGAATTGGAATTGGAGGATCATTAGCGATAGATATAGGCATTTTAATTGCAGACGTCATTGAATAACTAAGACAACTCAACTTGATTTAATGGTGATTGAATTAATTATTAAATCTTTAGCAAAATATTCCGCAAATTAAAAAAATTAGTATTCTTTGGAAAGCAATAACCAATCGTTAATGTCCTTTCTCAGCGAGGATTGTTTAAGAAAGTGATACAATAATTAAATTATTGAGTGAGTTGATTGTTTGTGCTCCCATCTTCCAATTGAAGGTCATGAGTCTATTTAACATTACTATCTTTATTTAGCTATAGATAATGACGTTAGACTGTTCGTACTATCTTATAAAATTGATTAAGATATCAAGACATTCATTTAATATGATTAACAAGATGGAATTGCCAGAACAATTAACGCAGTTTATTAAAAAGAATTGGAAGTGGTAGAGTGAGTTTTCTTACAAATAAATCCTCTTTATCTTTAGTAACCAGTAATTTTCCATTGTTGAAATCAAAGAAAGTAATCAAAATATGAAGGCTTGCCAGTGGCTCCGCATCGAAAAATAAACTATCGAACCTCTGCAGTTTGTTGCCATGACTCCAAATACCCGAACATTTACAAATGGAAAATTGGAGTGGGAGAACTTGACTGCTACATGGAAGGTTGCTCAAAATACAACATCTCTTTCGGTACTTCTCACTAAAGAAAAGAAAATAATCATTAAATGATTTCCATAATCTAAATAAACCAAAATTTTAAAAAAAGAAAGACATGCTGATGATTGTATTAAAGGCGGTTATTGAGCATAATCAATATTAAATTTAAAAATTTAAATGTACATGATGTTGAGGCCGAATAAGAAAAATACATTGTTAGGGTTTTATGGATAATTTTACAAATTGTAAAATAGTTTATGGACTAATTGTGGCTATATTTGAAACTCCACATCTTTTATGAAGAAAAAATAACAGCTTTCAATAATGTAATTTCACAACTAAATTAATTGATTTGATTCTGTAAAAATATAAAACTAGACCTCCAAATATTGATATTCTTGAAATTAGAAACTTCTAACCGCTCTCCGACTTGTTACTATTTAAATTATTTACTATATTTATGTCATTTTGGGAATTATATTAAAGGTTCATTATTATAAGGCGGATAGAAAGGAATTTTATTTGAGACACTTCATCAGAATTATGTAGGAGGTTTTAGTCCTTCAGAGTTCAGCGACCATGTGATTTCTTTACTTGTAATTTTATAGTAACCGATCCTCAACAATTTATCGAACTTGAAGGTTTTAATATTTACTCCCATCTTTAGAGATTATATAAAAAATACTTAGTAATAAGACTGATGTATACGAACGAATTATAATCAAAGGATAAAAGACTGAAAAATACATCAGACAGAATTATAATTTCTTAAGTTTATTGAACAAGAATTAATTAAGTTATAAATATTTTCAATACAAGAAATGGGGAATGGCAAAATTAAATAAGGGATAATATGGAACTATTCTGATTTTCCACTTGAGTATCTTGTCTATGGAGCTTTTGAGGAAATTGTTAAATCAACAACAAAAACTGAAATTGCTCCTGATTTTGAGATTACTTTATCAGGAGGAGGAAAAGTAAAAGGTTTTAGCTATTCCAAGGATACTTAAATTGTAAGTAAATATTAAGAGGCTTTCGTATAGGTTCCCCCGAAACGTTATTGTACAGCTGCCCTACATGGATTAAAAAAAAATTAACATAAGCTCTCAATCAGACTACGAGTCGGTTAATTTGAAAAGTACATTCTCAAAAACGTTGTTATAAAATAAGAAAAAGATTTATTTATTTAAGTTGCATCTGATTTTTGGATCCATAACATGACCTATGAAGAAGTAGAAATAAAAAAAAATGCCTAAAAAGAGGCATTAAAGAAAATTGCCTAAAAAGAAGCAGCATAGAAAAAAATGAATTAAAAAAAGGCATTATTAATGAAAACACTTGACTAAAGATAAGCATTAATGAGAAAAATTGCTTAAAAATAAGAGATACTCAAAACAATAAATTAAAACAAAGTTTTACTATCTTCCTTTGTCGGCTCTGTAGGGGCATATATTACACCAAAAATATTTTTATAAGTATAAAATGAAACAAAGAATTCAGAATAAACATTGATTAAAATGCCGGACTAATAAAAATTAATGAAAGAAATGGTCTCGCATCAAATATAAATTTAAAGAAAAATCGAGGAAGAAGTATAAATAAAAAATAACATGGCAAAAGAAGAAGAATAATTAGCACAGAGGATGGCCTAAGAGGAAGTATTAATGAATAAAATAACTGAAAAAACAATATTAATGAAAAAAGAAAATACAGAGACATCTGGACCAGAAAAGCACGAAGCAACTAATTATTAAAAGACTTTACAGTCATTGAGATTCGCTGCTAAAGCTTGGGAAGCGAAACAAATTAAATCTTTTGATTGATATAAATTAGTAAATTACTTAATTCAGATTATTATACATTAACAGATATAATGATGTTTACGAAAGATTTATCACAATTATCAATCATGTAACGATGCTAATTCGATCTCCTTTGGTGGCTCCGCTCACGAAAGCATAAATAGGACCTTGATCAAGTTTAATTGGCATTTCATACACTTGAACATCCTCAGACTATTCCCAATTTTGGTCATCTCCCTTGATGAAAGCCACAACGCTGTTGTAATAATCCACTTCAATTCTAATTTTATCTCCCTCAGCAAAACTCCACCCCTAAATGAGCATAGAAATACAATCAGGTTATTATTGCCCACGTTTGTTTGATTAAAAGCCGTATCGTGATGATTCCAACTCGCCATCATCCCTTCAGTTGAATACGGACAACATTGATCGATGGCATAAATTCCTTTGCCCAACCCGACACAATTTGAATAATTATAGACTTTTACGACATTCTCGAGGCAGGCTCCCAAACATATTGATCGCTTGCTGTTATTCGCCCCTATTTTTTAAACTAAAAATGTCACTGTGTTATTTATAGGGTTGAAAGGAGTGGCCAGAAGATTCAGGGGATAACCGGCATTGCCAGTTGTCCTGATGACTGTGGTCGCAGAATCTGAAAGTGAGAGATAGGTTCTTTGTCGCTTCTACTTACTAAAGGCACGAATAAATTCCTTAGGTTTGGCTAGAGTAAACTGAGAAAATGCATTAGTCATATTTTGAATAGCGGTTTGAGAAGAGGTGAGAGCCTAGCTAATTTTTTGCTTGAACACTTCCATATTGACCTGCAGAATAGTTTGCGTATTGGAAAAATTTCCCATGACTAAACTGTCAAACTATGTCATTTATTTCAGCATCTCGTCAATGGTTTATGATTTGAAGTGATTCTCAACATATTTAACTAAATGTTCGTGGCTATCCATTGCGAAAGAGTGAAACAGTTTACCATAGTACTGATCGATCATATCTTCGCATTTTCCCACACAGGCCATAAGTTTATTTTTGAACGTTTGCAGTTTCTAAGTGGACAGGGATGTACTTGAAGGATATCATTTTTTGAGCTATTTAGCTCTTTAATTATCTTTGATTTATCAGGATTGTTGCGATTGATTTGAAGAGAGGTCTACATCATATGGAAGAAGAGATTCAGACTGACCAAATCGTGCTTGTGATGCGAGCTGTCCACACAGAGCAGACAGCATAAGCGATTCGATTTGCAGACTGGATCGACGCAAATTAAAATTATTTAGTGGGGGTTATGATGCGGACAGGGAGTAGATCTTATAGCTGTCATTATAAAAGATTTTATACTTTGGAGGGCAATTAAAAAATATCTAATTGGAACGAAATTGTTCTTAAATTTAACTTATGAACGTCATCCAAAGAAATCCAAATGCTGGCTCATTATTGATCGCAATATATTAATAATATCAGATGAACAAAATTTAATAATAGCTCAAGAGGAGTGATCTCAACATCAAGAATATTGTCGATTGGGACGACATTGACAAGGTTGAGCAGCTTACTCTCTACCTTCGAGAGATTCAGACAGAGTTAGAGACCAAGATGACGCAATCGATTGAGTCCCACATTCTTGGAAAGCAAAAGATAATTGCAGTCCTGAACGAATCTCTTCCAATCATCTTATAGGACAAGAAGCATGAAATTAAAGTAGACCCTCAGTTGGACCCGCTTATCGAAATGATGTAAGTTCGAAGCAAGATTGACTATAGTCTATAAAGGCTGGACCCCATTGTCAACAAATTATAAGAGTGATTTTCTGATTTATTAATAGATAGTAAACGGTAAAAATCAATTCATGAAGTATATAAATCAGGCTCATAAGTCGAGATTGCTTGTGGTGTCCATATGGTTTGTGGTCGTCTATTGGATGTAATTTTGAGGAGAGGGAGGTTTGGGAGCTCGATTTCTGCGACCTCTGACTTTCACTTCAACGGGTTACATTTCCACGAGTTAGTTGAACCAAAGATTGTCTCCACCTTTAAGATCAGGGTCCGCAATACTGTCATTTGGAAGAGAAAGGATCTCACCATTGTTTTCGAGTACGGAAGACGGATTTTCTTTTATTTCAGCTTTGGGCTCTTTTTCCTCATCACTCTTGGCTACCATCTGTTCTTCTATTTCGCTTGGTGGCAGATTCTTCTTGACAATCTTAAAAATTGCAAAGATAACAAGGCCAACTGCAACAATTATGAGCAGAATCCAAAATTCTTACTTATCTTTCCAAATATTGGGAACATAAGCCTATTGATTTGACCAGGCTTGACAAGTATGAGCATCAGAACAAAGGACACATCCAGGAGCGCAACTAAGGCAGGATTTAGAGTTGTCTGCGAGACTGGTATATCCATAGTAGTAAGCTGGACAGTTTGTTAAACATAGTCTCTCCGATCCTAAAACATAGAAATTTGAGCTGCACGATGGTAGGCAGACATTACCCTAGAGATAGTAGCCGCTAGAGCAAGAAAGACATTGGGTGTTGGCCGGACCATAGCAAGTCAAACAATAGCTATGGCACATTTTGGCAATCACATAGAGTTACTTAATGCCCCAGAATTGAACGCTTGGGTTAGCTTATGTTGTGAGTGCGCTAAAGTTCAAGGAAATGTATGAAGTATTATGTGTCATTGTATACTCACGAATTCTGATGCAATCGGACGTATTAACGCCAACCTCTCCGCAAATATTTTGAATATTGTCGCAGGAATAATGATAGTCATATAAAAGGGACTGGGCTGAGTCTTGCAGATTGAGCCTTAATGAGTCATTAAGTCCCCATGTGCCTATATAGCCAACACTAAATCGAACCAGAATAGAATAGTGATTGAGAGGGATATTTGTGAAGTTTTTAGAAATATAGTCTTGGTTGGTATATTGCCCTGAGAATGTATAGTTTGTGCAGGTAACGGTACTGGCTTTTGAGCTTGTATATCCGGTGAGGCTCATATTAATATTGGGCAGTTAGTTGGCAATAATTGATGTTTGAGACAGTAGACTGCAAGGAGTTGTCGAGGTGAGATTGGCATTTAGATTGAAGATGTGAAAGGCACAAACCCAGCATCCATAAGGGGTATCATCAAAGCAGGCTTGAGTGTAATCCGCGCATGTTGACGAGCAATAAAGCTGTAAGGTGTTTGTAATCAGGCAAAAAGCAAGCACAAAGGCGATCATCCTACGGTGCATGAGAATAATTGGTGATGGTAAATAATTATAATCGTATTTAGTGGATTATGGCTTTTAATTGCGATTTCTGATATCACCAATAAAACGATATCCAAGCTGAGATTTCTCACGATGCTGAGATAAAATATAGGAAAGGAGCGAGTACATGACCTTAGTCACGAAAATATCAAAGAATCCGCGTATTTGCTAATAGTTTTGATAATGTTAAAGATTTTTAAAACTTTCTTTTTGAAGTTATCATCTTTGGCAAACAATTGACTTAAACAAATAGGGTGCCATCTTTGACGAATCCCAACATGGTAAAGGGCCTAAGACCTGATTTTTAGACCATATTTTTCAATTTTACGAGTTGCTAATTTTATTTTGAGTGGACATTGATAATATTGAGATCAACCTTTAAAATAAATAATCAAGGACATCAGTAAGCAGGCGCCTTAATCTAGTCAATGAGCATCAGATCATAGAAATAAATACACCTTCGAACCTCTTGGAATTTAATCTTATATAATTTTGCTTAATGTCGATTAATTGAACAGAATTAGTTCTATGATATAAATTCTAATATTTTGTAAATGATTTGATAGTATTGTTTTCTATATTTTTACTGAGGACTTTATTTTGCATCGTTCGAAGAGAAAGCTAGTAATGAATAAAGGATATTTAAGTGCAAACTCTATGCTTTACTATGAAGCAGTTTAAAAGGAGATCAATAGTTTATAAAAAAAGCTCATCTGACAGTTTAAAAATAGGACATGTTACGATTTAAAAGCTCTTTCATCAAATAAAGTTCACCCCTATCTTATTGAGTAAATCTTGCTACCACTTCGATATAGTCAATAATTTTTATTACGAAACCAAAATGAAAACCAAGACCATGCATATAAAAAACAGCTACGCAGGCAAAACGTTTTACGGAAGGGACATTCGCGAAGGCCTCATGCTGGGTCAAAAAATCACTCTTCATCGTCATCCCAAGGAATTGTAAACAGAATAGAATCCACAAGTGGGAGGGATGCGCTCAAAATAATCAAATTTTGCGCAGTTGAAGAAGTAAATTAAATGCCTCTAAAATTCATAATTCCTAAGTCTAAAATATCGGCAGCCTTTGCTGACTGAACCTGATTTAAGGGGAGATACACACATATTTAAAAGCATGGGTAAAAAGTTTATGCCCAATAAGAGTATAACAAACCTATAACGATTCAAACTTCATCTGAATAAAAAGACCAAGTCTCGAAGACTAAGTCTGCTTCTGAGCAACAATAATAAAATATAATAATTTAACAGTACACTTTGTCTCAATTTAAACTCATTGAACACCAAAGATCTCAATGCTGAATGTAGAGGATAACCTCGCCTCAAGAAAAAGAATACGCCCAATATCGTTAAGAAGTACTATCGGCCACTGAGCTGCAACAACAGATCAGAAGCCACTCTAACCATCCGATAGAATTAGATCCACGGTCATAAGCTGAACACCAGTGCATCTCAACGAAGATAGAAGTAAAACAGCAATCTCCTAATTTTCTGTTCCTGACATCTATTTGAACTGATCCTCATCTTAATTCTTCTTCCTCTTAAATATTAGTATTATCATAATCAGAAATTAAACCATCACTCGGAAATATTAAGCACACTAAAATTCTTGCGAAGCACTTACACCTACAGCAAAACTGTGCCGGCTGGTTGACTAAATATTTTTTTACGCTTTTAGAGGTCTTTTGAAAGGATGTTCAAGTTGTTTAGACGGGGGGTTGAGTCCATGTAGAAGGAAAGGGCACCGAATTTCCAATCACCATAGGGGGTCCACATCTCACAGTGTATCTGATGGAAACCTGAGGTTTTTGGGAGATGTGTCACGCCATAGGCAAGCAAATCATTAGTACTAGATGAATCATTAAACCGCCAGACTTTCAGAATAGCTTTGGGCCTAAATCAGCCTTAAAGTACCTGAATAAGAGCTGTTTTACCATCCGGATAGCTCATTGAGTTTGAAATGGAAGTCAAAGGGATGAGACCAGACAAACATTTCGCCTTTCTGAGTGTGTTTCAGTGTACATCTGCGTAGGTGGTTTGAGTTTGGTAGCTTTTTTATTTCCCTGGGTAGATTAGTTACCAATATTGCCCCGTCTAGAGAGTCATTTCACAGAGTAAGGCTTCTTCACTCTCGAACTCGCCGCCAACAATTTGTCCGAAAAAGAATATTTATGGAATTAAGTCTGCCTTGGGCCGAAGGTGTTCTAAACTTTGGAGGGGAGGCAGTTTGGGAGGCATAAATACTAAATATATATTCAAATACAACCTACATAAATATATTTAAATAAGCAAAGCTATGATATAATAAAGTGTAAAAATCGTTAGCTAAAAGCCACAAATTTTTAGAATAAGGTTTATTGAAGGGGATCTTTCAAATCAATTTAACCTGTCGCTTAAATAGCTCTGTTTATTACTTTCATTATATATCCATTGTAATCTCCGCTGTCCTATTTGGTTATTTTAAGTCTTTAAGTATGAGGAAGTCAAGTTATTAGTTATAGTTTCGGTCGATGGCAATTAGAGCTTCTCTCATTCTGGGTGTGGCTCCGATGGGTGGAGCCTGGGGATAAAGATTAACAAGGACCTGGTTGAAGTAGTTTTCGACCGATTATGGCTTGATGACTGATTAATTTGCTGTATTTGCGAACATAATAGATATAAATATAAAATGTCAACATAGAAAATTAAGGATATGTATAAAATGTTGACTGTTGCAATATTCTTGTGATCAATTTACTAATGATTAATTCCCAAAATAAGTAAAATGGTGGTATTATAACATAATCATGCATAAATAAACCGGAAAGTCTCACAATTTTACTCAATCATAGCCATTCCTTATACAAATTTTAGTATAGCGAAATAGGAAAATCAATTCAATTCTTGTGCTTGGATTAGTTGTCGATTGGCTTAAAAATAGTCAGCCCAGATTTACGCATCTTTTTATGGTCAAATTGTGGATCTTGGCTGAAGTATTTATTCTCCATTTGACTTTGGTTCATTCCTGACCGCTTCAATAAAAGTGAAGTGTTTTACTTAATGTTTTTCTCTGTACCTTTGTCCTTTTGTTCGGCTCGTGAACTATTACAAATTGAAGAGTTCATAATCTGCGCCATCGGCATGGAATTGTTGATGTATATTGTTTCAGTGGTCGTCCTGCGAGGAAAAGGCTGGTATTGAGTAGATTTGGGGAAGTAGCTGGCAAAAGAGTCGATAATCTGAGGTGAATACATCGCTGGAGCAACCAAACTGGATTTTGATGAAGAATCAGCATATCGTTTAGTTGTGCTGGAGCTGTTGTTCCCTTGCTCTAATATTAATCTTGAGTTTTTATTGGTCTCTTTCCCGTCACTATACTTTTGCTGCTGGTTCTTTAATCCAAACGTTATAGTTATACTTTTTTATAGCCACAACCTCACTCCATTAGTGAAGTTAGGGCTAATTGTGACGGCAGTTTCATAATTTTAGTTATTGTCCAACTCCTCAACAATTTACTTTTCTGTTTGCAGCGAATTGATCAAAACCTGATTGGATATCCTTTGGAAGGACTATAAAAAATTTTGCGAATTGAGTTCGTTGGCTGAGTTGTAGAGGGTTTTGATCTCTCGCAAGATTTTATTCATTAGCGATTGCATTCTATTTTCACTGTGCAGACTTGTTTTCTTCTCGTCTGCTTACGCCTGTCGCATCAGCTCCTTCTCTCTCTCATCGAAGTAACCATTCACGAATTATAAGGTTTCATGTCTGGCTTGAGCCACACAGTCGATAATCTGCTGATGTTTATCCTGTATAGCAGCGAGCACATAAGACTAAATTGATTGTGAGTTACTATTCTTGTTTTTTGTTGATCTAGCGCCATGATTCGATTGCGTAGATGATCCTGAATCTTTGTATAGGTGACTCTAATATTTTAATAATCGGGCGCTGTTTTTCTGTGCATGTGCATATCTGTGTGGCTGCAGATGCAGGTGGCGCAAAGGCCTACTTTACACTCCTCTAAATATCAACACTACTACCTTTGCAGCAAAAGTTGGAGATAAGTTCATTGGGATGCAGATCGCAGAAGGTTTTGCCAAAATCAATCATGCTTTTTAGAATATAATTATTTATATCTATCCAAAAATCGAAAATTAAGAACTAAAGTTCTCTTGGTGTTCCGGCATAGCCAAATTTACAGAAATTCGGATTTATTAATATTCATTGTGTTTTCATTTATCAATTCATTGCTATTTCTTCCTTGTTTATCCGTTTTCTATCTTCAAAGACAATAAATTTTGATGCATTGTAGGTTGTCTCTAAATTATTGATAGTGATTAATCATCCATAAATAAAATTATTGTTGTTTATATTTCGAACTGATCAATCAATTTTCTGAGTCTTCGTTATCACAGTCACCATCAGGGTCAGTACAGACACACTCATAAGTAGGACAATCACCAGAGTCTCCGGTTTGTTAGCAACTTTGATCGCCATCACATCCATCGGGACATGGTTATGGACAGCCAACACACTCATAAGTAGGACAATCACCAGAGTCTCCAGTTTGTTAGCAAGTTTGATAGCTTTCACATCCATCGGAACATACTTATGGACAGGGAACACACTCATAATCGTCACAATTATCAGAGCTCGGGAATGTTTCGCAATATTGGTCTGAAGGGCATCCTGTGTCAAGACATAGTTTTGGACATTACTGACATTGATAGTTAGTTGTACAAACGCCGGAGCCTGCAGAAGCCTGGCATTAATAGTTTTTTGGGCATCCTCCTGTAGCCTCGAATTGTTTTGTTTTTCCAGATATACCCATACATGTGCTTGGGCAAGAAAGACATGTAAAAATTGAACATCCATCACTGCCTACTTAGGATGCTTGACATATGTAGTTGGGAGGACATCCTCCTGTATCTCCATATCCGTCAAAATTTCCTGAAAGCCCATGACACATGGTTGGACAGCATACAGGGTTATAAGAACAGCCCATGGGGGCTAATGTTGGTATATTTCTACATTGATATCCATTTTCAGTATCACAATCACTACCACAGTTTTCTGAGCTTGCACAGCAAATTGCATATGTCACTCCTGCATGCCCTCCAGCTACTCCACCTGCGGGATAGCAGCATGTCTATCCTGGGCAAAATGAGCAAGTTTAATGTCCCCTTGTACATGGATCTGAAATAATCCCCAAAATCAATAAGCAAACTCCCACAATAATTTTAGTCCTCATTTTTTATTGTAATGTTAATATAATTATAACCCAATTAATTTTCGTCCCATAAAAGGAGAACGGGATCGCTTATTATAAAGCTATACACGTGACAGAGCCACATTATGACCCACTAAGCCCACTGAGCATTGAAGGACTAAGATCTTCCTGCATAGCCAACTCTATTGAGATTGTTCTTATCCATTAAATAAAATTGCTTTATATTTGCCTTATAACAATGCAGCTTGAAACATAAATATAAAACCTTGAAATATAACAGCAACATCTTAAAAAATAAATAGAACTCTCCTAATTTCGCCGATATTGTTAATTTGGAGACCAAATGTTGATATCCCACAAGAACATACAAATCAAAAATTCAATTTTAATGATGAGATAGCTTCATTCAAGCTGGTCTATTTTTGCTGTATAATATTTGGGGAACATAAAATATAGTCAATCATCAGTCCATAGTCGATTTTACAATTCTTAGAATCATCTATAAATAAAGGCTTAGTTTTATTATATCGATTAATATGATTATTCTATTTATGATTGAGAATAAAAAATATGATCAGCATGAAGTAGTTCCGTAGCGCTGAGCAAGTGCTCGACCTCCTCGATAGATTAACTTTCAAACAGTAATATTCCTTTCCTAAGGCCAGTCGCTTTGCAACTTCTAAAACGGAGAAGCGATGGTTCTGATATACCGCTAGCCAAATCCAGGAATATTTTTTAGCATACAAGGATAGACTCACTAGGTTCGATAATAAACCGGCTCTTTTTGCACCAATAACTATACTCATATGATAAAGCATTTAATAAAATTAACGTCGACAATAATATGATTCTATTTTTACCATCATTTAAGAGACTATAAATAGATAGTTAATAGATGAGATTTATATCATGCGGCAGTCATGTGATGAATTAGTGACACCACTCCTTCCCTAATAGAACGTAAAATTGTGGTCTAAATACAGGGGAGATCTATCACCTCGCCATTTTAGGGGTGGAGGTGCTCAATCTCATTAAAATATCCTAACTATATTTTTCCGTCCTGATAGAGGCCGATGTCAAACTTTTCATGTATATCGATTATATCTTTGATTTACTCTATTTTCTGCTTAAAAGCTTTCTATTAACCGATTCTAATCAGCGGATAGGGCATCAGTTTGTTAGCGCTAACCTCTTCAAGCAACAGCAAACAGGGATGATCTCTGCAAAGGTAGTGTGTTTCACACATAGATTTATTCTGTACGATATGCCCTCCAAGAAAAGTGCTATACCTGCTGATAATGCTGCGATCAGCAACAAACTCGAACTTACTCTAGCTTCCTTTGACCATAATGTTGCTACTACTATCAATAATAGTGTAGTAACTGAAATACCGAGAATATTTGGCGTGAACCAGCTTCATTCTTGTTGATAAAGAAACTCCTCCTCCCAGTATAACTGCTCGTTTATTATCCTATTTCACCTATTTGATATCGTTAATCTTCGGAGGCACTCCTTCAATGGCTGATTCGATGCATATTTCTATACTTCTGAGAGCTCTTTCAAAACTGAGCTGACATAACTTGAACTACCCTCGATGGCTTGTATACAGCCCAGGGTATATCTGAAATTTATATGGCAGATAGCTCTTCATTTCAGATTGCAGCCAAACATCCACCCTTCCAAAATTGACGACCCCCTTATATTTACTATACATTTCTTCCCAAAATTGTGCGAAATAGTGACATGCTTTCTCAGTCGAGTCGCACGCCTGAATAATCCACACGGTATCGGCATCACCCAGCAAGTATTCGTAGTTATCAGGTGTGAGAGTGAGTGACTCTGACGGTATTTGATTGATAAATCCGCTGTTCTTATCGTAGTTTTGTCTCTTCTCGGAATTGCCCAGAATCTACCATGCCTGCATAATCGAATTGAATTTCTCCTTACAAGTTTTGCAGTTGGGATTTTTATCAGGATGATACTTTAACACCAACTTACGATACTGCGCTTTCAACTCAGCATCAGTTACACTGCTGGATGTCTATAGCACTTCGTAATGATTGATTTAGCTATCGAAGCGAAATTGTGAGAGCTTCACGTAGATGACGCTCTGGTACTGGAGAAAGCCTAGCAGGACAAGTCCTATCATCAAAAAGTAGAAAATGGTGCAGGTATCGCCCTTTTTGTTTTTGTTGCTGATTAAGATCTACTCGAGTTTACTCTCCTATTTGCCCTCCTACTCCTTCCTCAATCTCTACTCCTCTTTCTCTCGCTCCAGTTGCAATTTGCGTTCTGATTTTTTCTACTTTCTGATTTTTTACTTCTCCTCTCGCTCTAGTTTCTCCTTGGCTAATCTATGATCCAACTGTTCCTTTTACTCTGGGGTGAGTTCGATCTTTGGCTCTTCCCTTTTCGGTGGTTCCTTTTGATTGAGCAAGAGATGTTCCTTGCTAAAATCGAAGTTAAAGATGGCCTTCTCCTTCTGATAGAGTGCACTTGCATCCGCCTCCTCCTACTCGTCGTCTTCCTTCTCTATGAGTTGCGCCCATTTGGATTTGCCCTCTGCCCTATCCATCTCCTCATCCTCCTCCTTGTCAGCCTTGCGCTTATTCTTGCGTGGGGGCATATAATAATCAACTATGATATTTGTATATTAAACCACTAAATCACTGAATCACTCTGACATTTCGTCAGAAGCATTGTAGGCTTATGATCCCTGCTAGTTGTTCTTTTATATCCTGTTCACCTTCCTACGACGACGCCTGCGCTAGGATGATCTCATTTATTACTCGCCCTCCTATGATTTGTCACTGCCATTGTTCAGTTTTATCCCCGCTGTCGGCCAGTTCTTGTCATTGGAATCACGAACACTCTCCTTACCCAACTAAAGACTGTTGAAAGCCGTGAACTCGATTTGTTTATAGGTCTGCCGACCTTTGCAGAAGATCAGCACTGCCAGCAAAAGCAAGACTAAACTACCAACTGGCATCAGCACATAATGAAGAGGTAGCGATGTGTCTGTAGTTGTATCAGTCTAACTATTCTGTGCCAAAGCACGTGCGGCAATAGAAAACACAAGCATAGCTCTTTCGAATTGATACATATTCATAACATTATGAGGTTAGCCAACGGCTTCCTGAAGATTGATAATATCAGTCATGAGAGTTATCAAGTGCGAAGTGGTTAAACTCACTCGCTGTGTAGATCAATCTCCTTCTCCTTATGACTTTTTCGTTTGATTAGACCCTACAGCGTCTCTTCGGCGAGCTTTTAGAGGTAGTGAATGTAGAATTATTCAGATCCCAAAGGGATACTAATCAACTCCTGCTACAAGTTGATTCGATGGCTTGCTAATTGTTTCATCTACTCGATCTATTCTGGTTATTTGGCACCGAAAAGCTCATTTACACGATACTCGTGGTCTAGATAGGAGAAGAAATACCAAGATCGAAACCGTTAGAAAGAGCGAAAGAGAATGGCGTTTCAGCTCCAGTGGAGATGGTCCTATCTCTGATGCGTTCGTTGAGGTGGCTATTATTGTCATCTTCCATTGTGTTGAGATCACCAACCACGGCCTAGTTGGATAAATTGATAGTAGTGTTGCTATCAGTTTGAGCGATGGGGCGGAGTGCTTCTTCCTCCTCGACCTTTCTCTCCATATTAAAGGCCATAATAACTAAATCGGGCGCATCCTCCACTTTGTACTTTTCGAGTTAATGAAAGGTAAAACTGACTTCAGGAGAACGTTCTATAAATGTGATTTTGCTTTTGGTGACCTCCACATAGCCCATCTCGTAGCCCACCTCTCGAACTATATCCATTAAGTTAGCGCCAAGAGGCATATACCCCACGAAAGCATCACTGCGACCTTTTGAGCAGTAAATTATTTGCAGCTGCAAGGTGCGTTTGAGTGAGGAGGGAGGGTCGCTAACGAAGGTAAGGAGGGGGTGAGTTTGTTTGCGGGATCGATCGATCATCCTCCATAATTCTGGGCTCACGGCAGTCCAATCTAGTTGTGTATTGATTTCGAGGTTTATTTTCAAGGAAGTGAGCTGGAGGTAGTTGCACTTGACTTATAGCTATTCGAGCAGGTGGGTCTTATAGTCGAGCAGAAAGCGATCGCTGCATGTGAGAGGGCGTACACATAGTGAATGAGGTTGAGTTCGGGGAGGGATAGATCCTATTTCCGCGTGGCCAATCGATTGAGGGAGCAGAACTATTTCCACCTAGCTAGTCGGGAGAGTACCATGATTCTGGAACTAGGTAGTTAAGACCAGGTCGGACCACCGCTATCCCTTCGAGGAGACTGCTGCTGCTCATTGTAATTATTCCCTTTAATTTATTTCATCAAGAACTCATCTTATTAAATAGGTTGCAATTCAGTGGAAAACCATCAGCGCTAACTTAACCCAACTCTAGCTATTGAACAGAAAAACCTGAGGGACAAAAGCTTTCGATCAAAAAATTAAACAATACAACTACGAGCGCATTATAACTCTTTTATACGCTAATTAGTTATGAATGATCGGATAGAACTCATATCAATAGTATGAGCGGCCTAATTCGATGTGTCCCCTGTCATTCATATGAGTGCGTGCCCCCTATTGCCGTCCTATTTATTGGGCTGTCTTTCTGTTAGATATTTCCATAAGTGACTCGGTATAGACTATTTTATAAAGAGTCACTTCGTTAAAAAGGACTATAATACGGTTTGTATATTTGTAAAAGTGTTATGTCCAAGCAAGTTGCCAAGAGGGGAACAACTGACAATAACAAACCCACCTATCATGCTGCCCAAATTGAAACCCACTCCAGAAATCGCAACATGCATCGACAATTGAACTAAACACTCACATCTATTAACACCGCTATCTCACACAGAGTAGAAAACTGCAGCACTATAAATTCATGCGACGAAGAGAGTGACTCCAGCAATGTTCTTAATATGGGTTTCATCGCTGACGACTCTCTTTTACTGTTTTCCAATTCGTAATCGGTAAGGAGTGATGCCTTCTCTATCTCTGATATTTCGGCCATACCATGCCGCGGTAACGACCCCTCTCCTCATTTCTTAGTAATGTAAGAATAGATAAGTGGCATGGAGGAGTGGCCAGCCCAAAAGGGTTCCTTTAAAAAGAAAAGCTATAAAAGGAATAATCCTGCAGTTGAAGAGGAGGGGGAGCGGGGCAATGCTTGCAACCGATGTTATAAGAAAAAAATAGACGACAAAATGAGAGTCGTGACCATTGACCCCTCTTCTAACAAATAAAAGAACGATCAACCATAAACTGGGTACTTGTTGCGCAGTCGAATGAAAAAGATAGTTGAGAAAGGAAAGAGTTCAGCGCAGGCAATAATCACCGCCATCAGCAGTATCTGCAGTGGCTAAAATAAATCTGGCTAAACCTGAACTCGCTTCTCAAATTGATAATTGCCTTGCCTTTGCAAAGTCTTTAATAAATATCGTATATGTAAACAATAGAAAAGTTTCTATGTTTGTTTTCATAATATTTTAATGAGTGCGTAGACCTTCCACGTAGAGGCCTTCATCTTTGTAGTGATTTTGATGGTTTACGTTCTAACCTCTCACGTCATCGAAAATCGGAGAGTACCCTACCTGCACGAGTCGTCCATTGCCATCCTGATGGGCATTCTAACTGCCGTCATCGCAAAATACGTACTCCTTGCATTACACAGGCCCTGGGAAAGCAGATTGACTTCTCCAATGATCTTTTCTTCACGATCATACTTCCACCCATCATCTTCTCAGCGGGTTACAGTCTACGTAAATCTCTATTCTTTTAAAATTTTGGAATGATCAGCTTTCTTGGCATTGTTGGAACTGTCATCGGGTTTATCCTTATAGCGGCTTACCTCATCATGCTTAATCACATCTTCGACGTACTCACTCTCACAGAAATTTTAATGCTAAGTAGTTTGCTCTGCGCTACTGATACCGTTGCTGCCAATTCCATGATTAAAGCCGATAAGTTTCCAGTGTTAAACGCGGTGCTGTTCGGTTAGGGCATTCTTAATGACGCAGTGGCTATTATCCTATTCGGTACAATATCAAAACTAAACCTCGACTAAACGGGCGAATTCAGTTACAAACTAGTGGAGCAGATGACTCTTGACTTCAGCTACCTGTTCTTCTTCAGTCTGGCTTTCGGTACGATCAGTGGGTTTGGCTTGAGCTATCTCTTCAAGTTATATGAATCTATCAATCATCATCCTATCAAAGAGACCAGTCTAATTCTACTGAATGGCTATCTAACATATCTAATGGGAGAACTACTCGGCCTATCAGGGATCATCACTCTATTTACTTGCGCCATCATTATGGGCCATTACTCTTTCATGAACATCTCATAGGAGTCACAAAGTGGAACAGGTCTTGCCTTCGAAACTGTCAGTTACATTTCCTAAGCATTCGTGTTTACATATCTCGGTGCCTCATCCCTAAGTATTGATAGTGATTGGATGTCTGTTTTCATTGCCTTCCTGCTGCTATTGAGTTTGCCTGTGGTTAGAGCCATAATGGTGTACATTTTGCCTTTGATTTACTATTGTTTCGGCAAAAAATTTATCCTCTCTAGTAAATAACTTAAAATTTGCTGGTATTCTGGCATCGTTAGAGGAGTCATCGCATTTGCCCTCTGTTTGCAGATTGACACGCAGCATAAGAAGTTCATTATCACAGTTGCATTAGTCATCGTAATGGTCACTACATTATTGGGATCGTCCCTAATGCAAACCTTTGTGAAATGGATAAAACTATAAGTCACAGTTCAATAGGAGAAAGAACCACCGTACATATCCCATAACTTAGATTGTCTAGCCCTTCCCGTGAAAAACGGCTTTTGGCAGGTGCCCGTCTTTAAGGAATGAACCGTGTCGCTTCTAAGTACAAGGATATCGGTGCGTCTGTCTAGAAAGAGGAATAAAACGCAATGTTCCCATCCAAGCAATAAGGCGCCTTTTCATCTTTCTAGAGTAAATACCTCAAACCAATCTTTGTCAAGCCAACAGATTCAGCTCATGAAATCACGTATTCGATTTAGGAGTTCAAAAAGATGAGAGAGAACAAAGGACTAGTGTCAGATGAATGATTAGAATTTATTAAGATTTGATTTGAATTATCAAATAGGAGAATCTATTGTCATGTTCGTTTTAATTTAGCTTTAACATGGCTCTGCCGTTGTTTTTTCAAACTGGTCTGCTTCGTATTCATCGCAGGCTTACGCTCAGGGCTTGTGAACAGATTTTTTGGTGGTACTTTCGCTATCACACCTCCAGTATTGTACTTCCTATCAGTGGTCTTACTGCGTTTCTTACTGCTCCCCCGAGTCTTATGGCTACTCTGGGCCTTCAGTCTACGACTATTGTCTAATTCTTCCAACCTAATAATTAATCTTTTCTCATAATTCTCCTTGACTTTCTCAATTAATTTATATCGATTGATGACGTTGTTTTTGGAACTATAATAATTGACTAAACTTTCATTACGCTGGCGCAACCATTGCTGTAACAGGAGATAATAGGTTGTAGTGAGAGTGTTGTGCTTGTTGTTTTGAATGGCGGAGTGGAGGGGTTCAACTGAGATGGATAGCTGCTTTATTTGAGAAGAGATGTGCTCTTCGACAGGAAATGTAGAAAGACCTTGGATTAGACCAGAAACAATAGGTATAGGACTGAATTTACAGAACTTATGGCTGCGTATCTCCTCAATAGATGCTCTCTTTGACGGATCAACCTCTATCAACAATTTCAGAATATCGACTAACTCTTCGCTTGCATGCTAGGGTAGTTCATATTTACCTTCCCTAATCAAACGATACAGTTCTGCCGAATCTTAATGATCAAAGGGCAACATTCCAAAACACATGGCATAGAGTATAATGCCCAGATTCCATGTATCGATTTTGATGGGGTCATAAGAATTGCCAGAAAGCATTTAAGGAGCTGCGTAGCTGGGACTACCGCAGGCTGTGATGAGTTGTTCTCCTCTACTGTAGACATTACTCAGCCCAAAGTCGATGATTTTCACGTTGTATTTATAGTCGAGGAGGATGTTTTAAGGCTTGAGGTCGCGATGCACCACTCCTAGCTCGAGCAAGTACTAAATAGCATTAACCATCTGCTGTAAGACTCTACTGGCCTCAAACTAAGTCAGCTTTTCATTCTTGACGATATGCTGAAACAACTCCCCTCTACTTGCATACTCAGTTGCTACATAGTAGTATCGTTGATCCTCTAGTATCTCATAGAGTTGAATGATATTGGGATGACGCACCTTTCGTAGAATTTTTAGTTCTTTCGCGAGACGTTTATGATCTGCTTCTGATATGATTTTTTGTTTGTCGATGAGCTTGATAGCGACCTGCTCGTTGGAATGGACATGTCTAGCTATCTTGACTTTGTTAAAGGTACCTTGGCCGATGGTCTTGCCGATAATGAAATCGCCGACTCTTCTCCCTTCGTCTCTGTCGGAGCCCTCTGCTTCCTCGGCCATTTAAATTTAATATTATAAATAAATCCTAACTAATCTTTTGCTCACTTGCTAAATTTGATGAGATCAGCCCAAATATTATATTTCGTTCTTAAAACATAATAATACCTTATGCATTAGAGGGTTATCAGATTGATAACATTATTTATTAGTAGATTTCGGCTCCCAATATTATGGAACTATCACTTGCCAAAAAGACAGCAGCAGTCAGGGACGACCCCGTCAAACAAAGCCACTCCTCGCTCGACAAAGCTAACAAAAAGCAAATATCCTTCAGTAGATGTGAATTGATTTAGAAGTCAACAGCACGCTGCAGAGAAGGAGTAACGGACTCGTCTTCAAATTTGGAGGGTAGGAAAAATAGGAAAAGGAGAAGAAGGAAGCCTTAGGAGAGGAATTTCCTGGCTCGAATAAGAGGAAATACCTTAAAAATTATCAGTTACCAAAAATTAACTCGCCATCTAAATATAAGAAGGAGGACAGCTCCAAGTACGAGGAGGAGACCAATGAAAATTTGATTGATGATGAGGAGAGACTGAGTAAAGTTTACTTTATATAGGCTATCAGAAGAAATCATTGACTTTAGACAGCCCGTCCAAAAAGCAAAGGCTCAGTCCCCTCAAATCAGTAAATTATCAGTGTATCGTGCGTACAAAAGCTGGCACTAACGGCAAGCAGCCCAAAGTAAACCAGGACATCGCCATAATAGACTAAAAATTGCCGCATCACTTAAAGCTATTTTGCATCTGCGATGGGCACGGTCTAAACGGTCATCTGGTTTCTGCCTTCATCAAAGCAGCCTTGATCAGTAATGATACGACTATAAAGAGAAAACCTTACTGCTCCTTTGAAGAAATTACATAACCACCCCGACAAGGATAAACTTACCGAAATTATCTACCTCGCGTTGCAGAACACCAATCAACAGCTGTTGGAGTCAGATATTAACACGGAATTGGCAGGAAGTACACTTGTAGCCGTTTTTGTGTACGAGGAGAAGTTTCTAGTATTCAACGTTGGAGATTCAAGAGCCATTCTTCTAAGGCAGCGGGAGACTGGTTTAAATAAGGAGGAGGAGAACAATGCCAAATTTCCACAGATTAGTACCATGAATATGAGGGGGGAGCACGAATGGACAGTTATACCTCTATCGGTTGATCAAAAGCCGGATCGATAGGATGAGAAGGAGAGAATCATAAAAAACGGAGGAAGGGTATTTGCTCAAAAGAGTGAGACTGGAGAATAGCTCGGTCCACTGCGAGTGTGGATGAAAGACGTTTTGATGCCTGGATTAGCTATGACACGATCTTTTGGCGATAAAGCGGGCATTAAGGCAGGGACTAATGCTGAACCAGAGTTAATCGAGCACCATCTGTAGAGCAGTGATAAGATAATCATAGTTGCGTCTGATGGCGTTTGGGAATATCTCTAGAACGACGATGTGATGAAGATGGTTACTCCCTATTTCGCTAAAGATGACCTCAACGGAGCTGCAGACTGCTTGCTGAGGAAGAGTGTTGAGACGTGGTCTAAGATGAACTGGGCTCGAGACGACATCACCTTTATTCTGGTAAAACTCAACAGTATCTAAAAATGATATCTTCCTTTAGATTATGATAGAATAAACCCATGGATCACTCGGATAGTTTGATAAGAATACTATCGATTTCACTTTACACCCCTCGGAGAATGTTCAATTTTTCTTGTATTTTGGGGTTGGCGATGTCTAGTTCCGCCATTGTCATTTCTTTAGTTTCTTACTTAATCCTCATTTAGTATTGTCCTAACAGTTATCGATCATCCTTTATTTTTGCCTTAATCTCTGCAGCTCTCTTTTCCATTTTCCTGTTCTTTTTGCTCTGCTTTTTTATGGTTTGAGATTTATCAGCCAACTCCTTTTCTAGCTCAACGATGGTCTTGTTCGCTTTGACAGTTTATCGATCGTATCGCTCCTTCTCCTCTGTTTTTATTTTCTAGTAAAAATTACGTTGCCGCTATAATTATTCTGAAACAACAGAACAATATTGCCAAAAAGCGCCCTCTAACGATTACTCGTTCCGAGATGTGCCCTTGGAACTGGTTGGGTCTGGAAATTTTAGAGTGATTTCCTGCTTTTGCAGGGGAATCACACGATGGCAAAAGCAGTCAGAGAGATAGTTCCAAACACGTTGAGTTTATAGATCCATACTGATGATATGGCCTGTCTTTTGAAAATGCTTGAAGGCATCAGCATTTTTGTATCGACCACACCCCACTCGGTTGCACACCATGCAAATCCAATTATCTTCGGGCGAACTGCACTCCTCACAACAAGTCTCGTGTATTTGTTTGGCTTTTCTATTAATGGTAAGACATGTTTTGCAATGACTTGGTTCAAGGATGATCTTGTTCATAAGCACACTGGGAGATAAACCAGTTAACTCGTACTCCAGTTTTTATAAGCAGGCCATGCATCTCGGTATCTCTATCCACTTCTGTTTATAGATATTAATATCTTCCTGTTGATTGAAGGAGGATATTTTGGCCTAATTTGATATTTGTTCATTGATTATCATAAATATCTCCCATAAATGGCCTTCCTCTTGAGTAGATTTAACAAGAGTTACTTCCTTAATGTAGAAGGCTAGCTGATGATAAGACTCACTCAACATATTGTAAAATTATTCACTGATCGCGATGCTTCTGAAGTACACTACGAGACACATGAGTTCATCGGAGTGAGTCTCTACTTTAGTGATGGTTTAGATAAGTTAGATGTGATCCATTCTCTGTTCCAGATGAGCCAAGATGTCTTTATACTGAACCTCAGAGACATCGCTCACAAAGACAATTTATGTTTTAATCTAAAGGGCTGTCTGGAGATTGAGACAAACTTGCTGGGAATGATCCTTGGCCCCTTCCGTCTTGCATTTAAACAAATGGACATCTCCAACCAATTGACTGACTTTCCTCGGATTTTGCTTCAACAAGGGACTGTTTTCTTTAAACTCTATCTCTCTGAAAGGTAGTTCTACTAGCTTCCTGAAAGGGCTTTCTTTTCTGTTTCTGACATCCTTGGCGTTAATCAATAATTTATACATTTCTAGATTATTATAATGAAAAGTTAATCATGCTAAATTGAATATCACTTATCTGTCTTAATAAACAATTACAAATCACTGCTCATACTTGGTGAGATAGTCCACAAACTCTTCCCTCGATATTTTATGATCATGGTCAGTATCAATTTGGTTTAAATAGTACTCAATCTCATCCTTATTGCTGCCCTTCAGTATCTCTTTTAGCTCAAGATATCCCGTATTGCCTTTGTCAAAATAATCAAACGCCTACTCCAACGCCGAACGCACAAACAATTTACTCCTGCCCTCCATCGCCACTATAAACTCGTTAAAATCAATCTAACCTGATTGATTTGCGTCGATGGTACTTACAATTCCCTTCACTTACTACTCACTATGGCCACCCACTTGTTTATCGAAGACCTATATCAGTTCAGGAACTGTAATAACTCCGTTCTGATCCTTGTCAATTTCGTTAAATATCTCTGCCAGTTTCTGCCGCTACTGTTGGCTAATGTTTCTGGCAGCGAGGAAGCATTCCAAAGCCGAGATCAAATTGTTGCTACGCTGAATAAGAATACAATTACATAGTATTTTTATAGCATTTAGATGTTGCCCAGACTGATCTGCTTTTGTTATTCAGAGGATTGGTGAAACCAATGATGCTGAGAGGCTTATTGAGCACTTAATCTCTTATGGATAGTTCTCTGTAGCATACCTTTTAGCAAATCTTTTGCATCCATCGAGAGGTTATTTAGGTAGCCTTCGTCGAACTCAAGGTTCATTGATGTCACATTGAGCTTAGTATCGCACTCAGTCTTTCCCTTGAAAGGAGAAACACCCGTAAGAAGTATAATCATTAGTACGCCACTGCTCCAAATATCTGATTTTTCAGTTAGTAACCCCTTCAAAGCTTAGGGACCGAGATAGGGCATTGTTCCAGCTATCGGATAATTCTGAATGATCTTAAATTTGGTCTGTACGGCCGATCCAAAATCGATGATTTTGATTGGTATAAACTCCTCGCTTTCTTCGGCGATGTTGTTTAAAAATACAATATTTTCGAGTTTGATATCTCGATGAATAATGTTAATGGAGTGCAGATAGGAGAGTGCACTGAGCAGTTGTTTCATAATATTAACGATGATGGCTTCTGACTTACGCTTGGTTTTGCTGATCATGTCGACGATGGACCCTCCCTTGCAGTATTCCATGACCACGTAGTAGTTGCCGTTGTATTAAAAAACGTCATAAAGGGAGATGATGGAGGGATGATGTATTTTAGAGAGGAGTGTGAGTTCGGATAGAAACTCAGATTTGTGATGTTCCTTCATGTATTTTGTTTTTAGTACTTTGATTGCCTTTTCCTCCTGAGTCCGCAAGCAAATGGCTCTAAAGACTTGCCCGAAGCTACCCTCTCCTATTTTCTCCTTGATGGCGTAGTAGTTTTAAATGGGTTATTTTTTGATTTACAAAAATTATTAAACAGAAAACTTGTTTTATTTAAACAAATTTTCTGGAGTTGATAATCTCTGTTTGGAAGAGAGGATGATCGGTTTTTATTCGATTTCGGGTGGAATCTAACGACTACGCATATTTTATTTCGCATTTTCATTTTTCTTCTTTTTACGGAAAATAGTGTTCGATGGCAGAAGTTATTGGTCCACTCGCGCCTTCTATTTCAGAGTATTTGTGAACAGGGGAGTTGTAGAGTTGATTGGACATGTGTTCTGTTGTTTTCTGGAAGGAACTCCTTTTTTGAGGGAAGATAAAGTTTGTATTGGTAGTGAAGTTCGATAGTGCACGTAGACATGCAGCGGGTTTTAATCTGGAGCGTTACTGTCCACGAAGCCCATTGGCTGGCACTGCTCTATTGACTTCACATTGGCTGCATCTATTTCTTTTTATGAGCTATTTAGGTTGTTGCCCATTCTTCTTTTTTTGATGGAATTTAATAATAATTGATGCCATTATCTGGCAAGATAAAAAGTAAAATGATCCCATAGAACTTCGCAAATATTGTACCAAACCACCAGAAAGTATCGATCTTAAGAAAAACAAGCCAAGATTTGAGAAAAATATTAATTCAACTTAACGGCTCTAGAAGAATGAATGTCTATCATATCATGCGAATTATGATCAAATTATCAATTAAACCGGAATAATATCGTTTTTCTTTTTAATATGATCTTAATCATCATTATTTATAAGCCATTTGGAGAAAAGTAGGAAAAGATAATAGTATCGGTAAGAGTTAGCTTTGAAAGAAATAATACATATCAAACAAAGCTTTTGATGATTTCCTTGTAGGTCAAACCGTCAGACTCACGCAGGTAACGCAACACGTGGATTAGACTCAGCAATCCGTATATGCCGAAGAAGATGAATACTGGGTACGGGTTGTTATCTGGCATGGCATTCATCACCAGTGGGGGGACTAGCGTCGACAGTGCCATGCCCACCCAATGGAATATGTTTGGCATCAGCAACTGGCTAGCAGGCATGATTTCTGAGGGATACGCCCAAATGGGAGCGATAAAACTTCCGCCATATATCATTATATATACGCATAGGAGTGTTAACATGGCCGCCACGTTCTCGAAGAACATAGCAATGGCAACAGCAATGTTAATTATCGACAAGGCCGTGATTGAGAATAGAAAGAGAGGTCGTTTCCCTATTAATTTTTGAATGTAAACAAATCCAATAATTATGAATACAAACTGGATGGAGTTGATGATGAGCGAAGTATATGTGCCCAAAGTTTTATTGAATTACCCTATGAATATCCCCCCCTGCGATATGATAGGACTGCCTCCAGAAAAGTGTCTGATAATGTTCAGATGAAGACACAGGCAGTAGGCGTTGTTCTTCTTATCTTCATAGGTAAGTTTGTCCTTCTCCTCTTTTTATGATTTATTTATTTTTTGGCTGATGGAAGTTACCTATACATTACTGCTATTCATAATCTTGTTATTTTTTTTGCCAGTCATATCTTCATTGTTGTTAAATAACTCGCTAGTAGCATTTAGTTATGCATTACTATGCTCTCTCATGTTGGCGATAAGTTTTAACTGTGAGTTTTGGTTTGAATGTTCCAATGATAGAAAGTGCACGATGCCAGGAGTTGTTTCTGCCCGACCTACAGCTATTTCAGTTGTTTCATTGAGTTAATTTTTACTTTTTTCCATTTTTCCGACTTAGTTTGGATTTTCACTCAAGGTCTATTTGCCCTTGGCCTGCTCAGCGTCATATTCCTGCTGGTACTCATGCAGCACTTCGTTCACGTACTACTCAAAGTAAAAGTTTTAGATGATCTTCTTGGCCTCGTGCTTCTCACCCTTTTAGATCATTTCTGTGGGGGTGTCCGACCCGAAGAAGAAAATTAGGATGGCCTGGATGATGGAGAACAGTGCAGTCATTGAGAGAAGGACACGCCATCCCATTTATACGTTTAAAGCATCAAATATTAATTATAAAGCTATGGAAATTAGCACTCCAACTATTTTACCAAAACTGAAAAATAGTCCAAGCATTCTCCTCAATTCCTTGGGTGCTATTTCCTTGAGGTAGACTGGAGCTATTGCCGAATAGTAGCCTATACAGATGCCTTCGATGAACCTTCCGATAATGAGGGTCGTAAAAGTTGTGATGTTAATAAGGATGACTGCCAGTATATTCACGATAGTAAATATATAGATACCTGTTAACCTTCGAAACCTCTTAATGAGAAATTTTGTTATGATTGCTCCAAAAACTGAACCAATGGGCAAAATGCCAATTAAGATTGATTGAGCTGAGAAAGAATTAACAGATGTAATGCTGTAGTGAGCCATAATCACTGCAATCGGCACTGAGGTGATTTCCTTGAGACTATATCCAAATGTCAAAGCACTAAGTGAGATGATGAGTCCAATAATAATTTTCCTGCATTTACTCCGAATTCTATTTTTTTATGTGGGAGTATTTGAGCTGTTGTTGGTCTAAGCAGTTTCCTTTTTTTCTGATTTAGGGAGGTTCTGCTATATTCCTGATGAAATTTAATTGTTCTTCCATGTTTAAGGTATGATCTTTGGCAACTCTATTTTCATATTATATAATGTCATCAGGAAAATTTAACTGAAATAAATAGTGGCTGGTTTTCTAGATTAATCTCTTTATTTGATCCTCTAGTTGCAAAAAAGGAGTGAATTTTCCTTTAAGGAAAAGTTATCTTTAAAATAAAAAATAGAGGAGGGTTTCAGCCAAATATAGGCAATGGTTCATTCAAATATAATTTAACTTTGTTTAATCTTTATCTTTTTGCCCATCTTTTTATCAAAGGCATTCTTATTGTAAAGTATCACCATGCCCAAAAGTCATCTCAACTTTAAAAATAAAAATCCAAATATTTGACTTTAATGCCACCTGTATTTAAATACTTGAAGAAGTAACTTTCTTTAAAATATCTTAATTTTATCTGGACGAGCTACATTCTAAATTTTTATTTTATTACTTAAAAAATAGATGATCTTGTTTTGGCATTACATTCATAATGATTGATTCATTAGATACAAATAATGATATCGGTAAGAGTTAGATTTAAAAGAAATGATAGATATCAGCCAAAGCTTTTTATGATTTCCTTGTAAGTCAGACCATCAGACTCACGCAGGTAGCGAACCACGGGGATTAAACTCAGCAATCCGTATATACCGAAGAAGAGGAAAACAGGATATGGGTTGTTGTCGGGCATGACCTTCATCACCAGCGGGGGGATGAGTGTTGATAGTGCCAAGGCTATCCAATGGAATATGTTCGGCATCAGCGACTGGCTCGCAGGCACGATTTCTGAGGGATAAGCCCAAATGGGGGCGATAAAACTCCCACCATAAATCACCATATATACGCATAGGAGCGTCTACATAGCCCCCACATTCTCAAAGATCATAGCAATGGCTACAGCGATGTTAAGTATCGACAAAGTTGTAATGGAGAATAGAAAGAGAGGTCTTTTACCCATTATTTTTTGAATGTAGACCAACCCAATGACAATAAATATGAATTGGATGGAGTTGATGATGAGGGCAGTATATGTCCCCAAAGTTTTATTGAAATAGCCTACAAATATTCCTCCCTGCGAGATGATGGCATTTCCTCCAATAAAATGCCTAATAACACATAGATGCAGACACAAACAGTAAGCGTAGTTCTTCTTATCATCGAAAGTAAGTTTTTCCTTCTCCTCTTTTTGTGATTCATTCATTTTCTGATTGATAGAAATCGCCTATACATTGCTGCTATTCATAATTTTGTTATCTTTTTTGCCTGTCATATCTTCATGGCTGTTAAATAGATCAGTGGTAGCATTTAGCTATGCATTGCTAGTCTCTCTTTGGTGACCAATCGGTTTTAACTGTGTGTTACGATTTGGATGACCTAATGGCAGAAATTGCACGATGTCCGGCATACTTTCTGCGCGACCTACAGCTATTTCAATTGTTTCATTAAGCTGATTTTATGTTCTCTCCATCTTTCCGACTTAGTTTGGATTTTCACTCAAGGTCTATTTGCCCTTGGCCTGCTCGGCGTCATATTCCTGTTGATACTCATGCAGCACTTCGTTCACGTACTACTCAAAGTAAAAGTTTTAGATGATCTTCTTGGCCTCGTGCTTCTCACCCTTTTAAATCATTTCTGTGGGGGTGTCCGACCCGAAGAAGTAAATTAGGATGGCCTGGATGATGGAGAACAGTGCAGTCATTGAGAGAAGGACACGCCATCCCATTTATACGTTTAAAGCATCAAATATCAATTATAAAGCTATGACAACCAGTACTCCAAGTATTTTGCCGAAGCTAAAGAACAGACCAAGCATTTTCCTCAATTCCTTGGGTGCTATTTCCTTAAGGTAAACAGGAGCTATTGCCGAATAGTAGCCTATACAGATGCCTTATATGAATCTTCCAATGATGAGGGTGGTAAAAGTTGTGATGTTGATAAGAATGACTGCCAGTATATTCACGATAGTAAATATATAGATACCTGTTAACCTTCGAAACCTCTTAATGAGAAATTTTGTTATGATTGCTCCCAGCACTGAGCCTATTGGCAAAATGCCAATTAAGATTGATTGAGCTGTGAGGGCATCAACAGACGTAATGCTGTATTTGACCACAAGTACTGCAATCGGTACTGAGGTGATTTCCTTGAGACTATACCCGAACATCAAAGCACTAAGTGAGATGATGAGTCCAATAATAATTTTCCTGCATTTATTCCTGATTCTATTTTTTTATGCTGGAGCAGTTAGGCTGCTGGCCGAAGGCATCTCTTTTATCTATGGTTCAGTGGGTTTAAGCTATTGTGCTGGTGCAATTTAATAGTTTTGCTATGTTTAAGTTCCTATTTTAGGTAACTCTATCTACATTGTTAAAATATAGTGTAACTCTCCATTATTTGAAAAAGATAAATAATGGTTTGCTTGGAAGTAATGTTGAATTAATATCAATAACGAATCTCATCCTCGCAAAAAAGAGGAAGCTGGACTTCGATCGGAAGACAACGGTAGATGAAACTAATAAAATAGCCTCATCAACAAATGCAAATTGATAACATATTTTCATCTTTTATTAATAATAAATATCTGAATTGTTATTCATGATCACTTTCAACTCTATCACATCCGATTAAGCCAAGCAGAACAAATTTCATTATTTTTATTAAATTTTCTTTTAGTTTACAAATTACGTAAAGTTCGCACTTTTGGAAAATAAAAATTCTCTGATATGTATATTAAATCTGAAGGTAAGAATACGTTAAATCCTCTTCTACAATTGAGTTATATCTTCTCTTTAAAAAATAGGAGAGTTGAAGACCAATATATTGCGGCAGGCTGACTGCAAATTCAATTAAAGCCATTTGTCCTTTTTGTTCAATGTATTATAAAGGTGCCATTGAGGTACAAAGTATTAACTGGATCTAAACAATCTCACATTTAAACAAATAATTCAAACTTATGATTTCAAGTACATTTCTATTTAAAGAACTTCTTGAAAAACTTCAGAGTCACAATTAGCAATAAATATCAAAATATTCATTCATTGAATTACATTCTAAATTTTTGTTGTTGATAAAAGTTATTATTGAAAGATTATCATTAAGCTGAATTTAATTATTAATCAAATAAATATCAAACAAAACTTTTAATGATTTCCTTGTAGGTCAAGCCGTCTGATTAACGGAGAAAGCGGCCTACGTGTATTAGACTGAAGAATCCGTATATGCCGAAGAAGAGGAAAACAGGGTATGGGTTATTCCCGGGCATAATCTTCATCACCAGCGGGGGGATGAGTGTTGATAGTGCCAAGGCTATCCAATGGAATATGTTCGGCATCAGCGACTGGCTCGCAGGCACGATTTCTGAGGGATAAGCCCAAATGGGGGCGATAAAACTCCCACCATAAATCACCATATATACGCATAGGAGCGTCTACATAGCCCCCACATTCTCAAAGATCATAGCAATGGCGACAGCGATGTTAAGTATCGACAAAGTTGTAATAGAGAATAGAAAGAGAGGTCTTTTACCTATAATTTTTTGAATGTAGACCAACCCAATGACAATGAATATGAACTGGATTGAGTTGATAATGATTGCAGTATATGTCCCCAAAGTTGTATTGAAATAGCCTACAAATATTCCTCCCTGCGAGATGATAGCATTACCTCCAGTAAAGTGTCTAATAACACACAGATGTAAACACAAGCAGTAGGCGTAGTTCTTTTTTTGTTCATAAGTCATTTCCTCCTCATTTCTCTCTCCATCTATATTCTAATTGGTGTTATTTATTTCTTCAGTGGTGATCATGACTTGCCCTGATTCTATCAAATGATTGTGAAATTTTCGTATATTCGGTGATGTCTCAGCTCTTATTACCTGAATTTAATTATGCTGATAACCTACTGGACTACTAAATTTTTTCCCCCGATGGTTTAGATTTTCACTCATTGTTTCTTTGCCTAAGGCCATCTACATATCGTACTCTTGCTTGTACTCGTTCAAAACCTCATCGACGTACTCCTCAAAGTAGAACTTTTTAATAATATTTTTAGCAGCTTCTTGATTACCTTTTTCGATCATTTCTGTGGGGGTGTCTGATCCGAAGAAGAAAATTAAGATTGCTTGCAGAATTGAAAATACTGCTGTCATTGACAGAATTACCCTCCACCCCAAAGGTACTCCAACAGCATCAAATATTAATTCGAAAGCTATAACAACCAGCACTCCAATAACTTTACCAAAACTGAAAAATAGTCCAAGCATCTTCCTCAACTATTTAGGTGCGATTTATTTGAGGTAGACTGGCGCAATTGCTGAGTAATATCCAATGCAGATGCCTTCAATGAACCTTCCGATGATGAGAGTGGTAAAAAAAGTAATGTTGATAAGTATGACGGCAATTATATTCACGATAGTAAATATGTAGATACCTGTTAATCTCCGATAGCGCTTTATTAGAAATTTAGTTATAATTGCCCCTAAAACCGCACCGATTGGCAAAATGCCGATTAAAATTGCCTGGGCGGTGAATGAATCCACAGATGTAATACTGTATTCTGTCATAATCGTAGCGATGGGCACAGAGGTAATTTCTTTGAGGCTGTAACCGAACATAAGTGCGCTGAGGGAGATGATGAGTCCAATGAATATTTTTCTCCATTTTTGCTTGACTCTTACTTTTTATTTTTCTGGAGTTAAAACGTTATTAGTGGACGAAGGTGCTTAATTTTTGTCGACGTTAGTGGTTGTTTGTGGTTTGGGCGTGTTCACTTTGATCTTATTGACTTAACTTTGTTTGGTCTTTAAGACAATTTCCATTTAAATATTATACTGTGGTCAAATTGAGCAAAATAAATAGTCTCCAGTTTTACGGGTAGTATATAACTAAAATGAATGGGTGGTTCTGTCTCCAGAAAACACAGAATGAACCGGCCTTAGTTCACATAAAAAAGAGCAAGGATTTATATAAATAAAAAAACAACAAAGAAACGAAGATGATTGAGCTGGCTGGTTTAGTTTTATCAGTGGATGGAAAAAACTATTTGGACAACACCATATCAACTTCATCAGTGACTACTTGCATTTTATCACAAAATATCGGTAGTTTCAATAACTTTTTGGATAATTAGGAATTTTCAACGAGAGTTTAGCTTTACTATACAAAAATCCTAAAGTTTTTAGTTTTTTTCCTCGATTTGACAAAACAAATAAGCAATATTTTTTTAAATTTAAGATGGAAGTTTATGCCTGATGAAGTAAGTCGGGAGAGTCTAGAAAATTAAGTAAGGAGATTGCCAATGTAGATATCTGTGTATGTTTGATTGAGTCTTGCTTTGTTTTGAGGTTGGTTTGGTTCACAAAATCCAATATTAGCAACCCAAGGAATCAACAAATCATGAGAGTTTATCATATAGTCAGGTAGTGATATTAAGTTGCCATTTTATAAGTTTACTTTTGGTAAAAACTCATAATTGACATAAACAACGATTGCCGAAAGGCAAGGACAGCATATTTTGTATCAGTTTATGCCTTAATTATTCGATATAAATAAATTAAACTATGATTAATTATGATTACCTTTGTAAAGAAAGTCATCTATTTTAATTCAACCACAAATAGCACGCAAAAATTCTTTCTTCTCTTTGGTGCCCCAGGGGTGGGTAAGGGGACCTACGCTAAACTTCTACACCAAGACCTCGGATTTCATCATATTTCGACGGGTGATGAAATTCGTAAAATTCTTAAAGGACCCGCTTCGACCCAATTCGATTCTTCGCTCATCAGTAAAATAAGAAATATCGTGCGGACAGGCGGCCTTGTAAGTGATGATGTGGTATTAGATATCCTGCGAGAGAAGGTGAGCAAGCCATAATCATCGAAAGGAGTTATACTTGATGGCTTTCCGAGAACTAATGAGCAGTTGCAGAGCTATCTTAGGCAGTTTCCCATTCATGGAGTGCTAAATATTACGTTGAGAGATGATGTGTTAGTCGAAAAACTACTTGGGAGGAGGACATGCCTGTCTTGTGGGATAGGATACAACGTGTGCAACATTCTAAGGTAGTTCCAAACGAATAGTTAGGGACGGATACGATATGGAACCGATTCTACCCAAAAAAGAGGGAGTTTGCGACGTATGTCAACAAAAATTGGTGACCAGGGAAGATGACACTGAAAAAGTTATAAAGGCCAGGATGCAAGAGTACAAGGTGAAGACGTTACCGCTTCTGCAGATTTTTGACAAGATGGGTCTGCTTCTTAACTTCGAGCCCAAGCATGGCGTTAAAGATTATCCTCAAATCTTAAAGCTTGTTGAGAGTAAGATTTGATTGTCTATTCAGATGCATAATCTTTTGCTATCAAATGGATTGAAGGATAACTATTTACTACTAGAAGGGGTTGGGGTTGGGGTTGG
>Ga0302188_10000469_pt1 | contig 34296 bp, 23 predicted proteins | sample II_Bog_E2_1_FD_198783 | JGI IMG/M metagenome (GOLD analysis project Ga0302188, IMG submission 198783) | Peat permafrost microbial communities from Stordalen Mire near Abisko, Sweden - II_Bog_E2_1 | ecosystem: Environmental > Terrestrial > Soil > Wetlands > Peat | place: Sweden: Abisko...
TAGGCTGCGTGTATCAATCCAGAGGAAACTATGATATGGCTCTCAAAGAATATACTAAAAGTCTAGAAATTCAATAGAAAGTGCTCGGAAAATAAGCAATCGACTGTGCAACATCACATGGAAACATTGGCAATGTATATTTTTCTAAAGGTGCCTATTAAATGGCTCTCAAGTAATACATAAGAAGTCTTTAGATTCAATAAATGATTATTGGAAGATAGTCGATTGATTGCGTGACAACTTATAGTTGTATTGGAAATGTCCATCTTAAACAGGGTAACTACGATATGGCTTTAAAATAATATACTAAATGCCTATAAATTCAAGAAAAAATATTGGGAAAATAAGTATTCAGTTGTGCAGCGACTAATGGAAATATAAGTAATATCTATTATCTCAAAGGAAATTTGGAAATGGCTCTTAAGGGATATCTCAAAAGTCTCTAAATTCAAGAGAGATTTCGAGGGAAATCAGCAATAGAATGCTCATCTACTCATGTTAATATTGGAAATATATATCTTAAGCAAAGTAACTACGATATGGCTTTGAAAGAGTACATTAAATGCCTTTAAATTCAAGAAAGAGTATTAGGAAAATAAGCTATCCAATGTTCAGCTACTCACACGAGCATTGGTAATGCTTATTACTCAAAAGCTAACTACGATCTAGCCCTAAAAGAATATCTGAAATGTTTATAAATTCAAGACAAAATTCTAGGAAAGTAATCAATAAACTCCGCTACTACTATATATATGCTGAGTCGTCTTTATAATAGATTAAAAAATGCTTAACTATCAAAATTTTATAAGGAAAAAGCTGACAAACTTAAATAGAAATATCCTCTGCATAAATTTAGCTTTTGATAAACATATTATTATTTATATAGTATTCATTAATCAAGAGTAATTTATCTTGCTGATATTTTTAGGATTTAAAATTCACGAAAGAGGTTTTCTTAGAAAACATTCTTTTGTAATCATTATTACTTCTTTGTAAAATTAGAGTTTTATAAGAGTATTTGATATAAAATTTAATAATGAGCCATCCCATCAAAGCAACCATTGAACTCACTAAAGATTAGAAAATCAAACAGCTTAATGAAAGATTGAACAATATGCTCAAACTCAAGAAAGTTGATCCTGCCAAGATAGTCGAGAAATCTCTTCCAATCGTCAAGAGTTAATAAAAGAAAGAAGAAACATCAATCAAACCTAAATAAACCCTTTAAAAACATATTTAAAACTAAGAAGTTGAAGATCAAGCAAAGTCAAAGCTACCAGAGAAAGACAAGAAAATAAAAAAACCAGAAAAGAAAGATAATAGAATCATGAGGAAAGCTGCTGGTTAGGTATGGGAAGACAAAACAATGTAAGATTGGCCTGAAAATGATTACCGTATCTTTTGTGGAAATTTGGGTAATGAGGTGAATGACTAAATTTTGTCAAGTGTTTTTCGGAGATACAGTTCTTTTAACATGGGACGAGTGGTGAGAGACAGAAGGACAGGCCATTCTCGAGGCTACGGTTTTCTTTCCTTCAGCAATCCCAATGATTTTCTCAATGCTCTCAAAGAAATGAACGGCAAATACGTAGGCAATCGTCCAGTTAAATTAATGAAATCAAGCTGGAAGGAACGTGATCTGAGCAGCGCAAATAATCAGCACCTCCCTTCTGACTTCAAGAAAAACAGTCAAAAAGTCACCCACCAAATATGTGTGGACTACAAATACGTGAGCCCCCTATGATTTACACTTATTAACAGAAAATGAGATAAACTATCATCTAAAGTGAATACCATTTGTTGTGAAATTATATAACAGTCTTAGAAAGTCTTCGAGAGTGAGTTTGGAGGACCTCTGCTTTGCGTAATTTAGTTCTTCTAAGATATTGATGATTTTATCCTTGAGCTATCTGGTCTATTTATTTTTATCCTCCTCTTCATCCATTTTATCGACTTCCTCCTTTTCAATATCCTCTTCTTTTTCCTAAGCATCTAAATCCACTTTGCCTAGTAGTTCAATCATTTTATTATCGTCATGATTCTAGTTGTACCTTTCGATATTTTGTCGTAACATCTCTAGAGTCTTTTTATTTTTGAAAGCTGCTTGCAGGGTTTTGTTTTTACGAATAAAACAAATTCGCAGCAAACCATCCCACTACATAAAGTCAATATCAGGCAATGGGTTTTTGGGTTAGATTCGCACGATGCTGCTTTCTACTTTTGGGGGAGGCTTGAAGTTATTTTTACCAACCTTTATCAGGTGATCTACCTTTGCTAACAGTTGCACATTTACGCTTAATCTGCAGTACAGATCAGATCCAGGTTTAGCAATTAGTCTTTGAGCAAATTATTTCTGGAACATCAGAACTGCGCATCTGAACATCGGTTTTTGAGAGAGTAGTTTGAAAACAAGGGGAGAACTAATTTGATAGGGTATATTGGCAACACACACATCAAAGAATGGTAACTAAGTTGCCAATACATCTCCAGGAATCAGCACAAACTTACTTGCGCATTCGGAATACTTAAATCTTTTGGAGAGTTCGGCCACCATTCGAGGGTCTATCTCAATGGCGATCACCTTTTTGGCTCTTTCCAATAATAAAGCAGTGAGGTTACCTGTGCCTGGTCCGATTTATAAAACCACATCAGTGGGTCTGATTGCCGATTTGACGACCATCTCATTAAGAATATGTGAGTTGATGAGTATATGCTGTCCATAAGATTTGTTAAAGACCATGCCGGTCCTATTGACAGTCTGTTTTTCCTTGATCATGCAATTGTTGATACAAAGTATTATAATTATATTAATTTAAGCAACACCATATTCTAATACTTGTTCGATACTTACTTATTGAGAATTCAAAATATAAATTAATGCTTACAATCTCCACCATGACTAATTTAAAGATACAATGCATTTAGTATCATTCTTTTTTAATTTACTTTGCTTATTTTTTGGCTGGTTTTGCTTATTTTTTGGCTGGTTTTTCCTTAAAAATGAAGAAGCAAGTCAAAATGTATGAGTTGAGGATTAGAGCAATTACTACAGAGAGGAGGTATTTCACGTCGTCCTTGACTTCTACTAAAGCTGTTGCCAATCTCGCAGTATTTCCAAGAACTGTTAATCCGCATGTGATAATGGAAAGGCTTCCCGTTGAAGATATCCGATGAATCTAATAGATTTGAGTTAGCCTTGCTCCAGAAACTGAATATTCTCATTGTTACATAGAATTATCTGAACGGTAATGGTGTTCTCCAGAATTTATTGAGGGAAGTAAATCGGATGGAAAGAAGCCCAGAACAACGCCAAAACAGGCAACAAGGTAACCGCACATAGATATCTTCTCTTGGCATCGAAAATGATAAAAAGTGAATGAATAACTATCATCTGGATCGTGATCAGCAGAGTTTATCCATAAACACTGAACGGATTGGTTCGGTAGATATTGTAAGCAACAGCTAAAATTTGAGTACTTGACTTCATTACAATTAATTTACTTCTAAAAGCACACTGGGAAATGAGACTCCAAAGACTGATTTTTTTTGAATTATTTTGATGATTTGTGGTAGTTTAACAATGGAGGCTCCAATAACCACGAGGTATCCAAGCAATTTGGCGATTGACTAACTAAATGATTTGTTACTGTTTTTATGCAGGCGCCATTGAACCAATCATGCTTCAAAAAGAAGTTATCATAGCACTCCGCAGAGAATATATAGTACTTATAAGCGACAAAAGTTTGAGTTTGTCTTTCCGTATTATTGCAAAAGGTTTCAACAACGATCTGCAGCGTGAGTAGCACTATCAGAAAAGTGTGAGGGTTGGATACTGATATCATCAATAATCAATTAATACAAGCATTATAGTCAACCTGAATTTATCCATTTAGATATATTGAAAAGGTCTGCTATTTACTGTTTGATTTTAGATTGAATATATTTGATTGGTTTAGTAGAGTAACAGTTATCATGGTCAAAATAGTGGACAATTATACACTCACAGATTACTTGGGAAAGGGAGAGTACGGAAAAGTTTACAAGGCTTTCCATATAGACACTCGCATCGAAGTGGCTGTAAAAATGATTGCAATCGACAAGTTCGAATAGATAAATAAATTGGCAGAACTGACTCGCAACTAGATCTAAACCCTGAAACTTTTGGAGGACAACCTCAACGTGGTTAAATTTGTATAAATGATCAAGACGAATCACTATATCTACCTTATTTACGAATACTGCGAAGGGGGAACACTTTAAGATCTAATTAAAGGTAAGGGACATTTATCAGAGAAAGAAGCTCTTTTGGTATTTAAGCAGTTGATCTATGCTTTAAAATCACTCCATGACAACTTCATTCTCCACAGAGATATCAAACCCAACAATATTTTTTTTAAATCTTAGCATTTAAAATTGGCTGATTTTGGGTTCTGCAAAAAATTGAGAAGCTCTGATGATTTTACGCAGACATCGCTTGGTTCTCCCCTATACATGGCACCGGAGATAATGAATGGAGACGTATACGGCAGCAAAGCTGACGTTTGGTCATGCGGCATCGTTCTTTTCTAGATGTTGTTTGGTTACTGCCCTTATGGTCATTGCAATATTAAATAAATGTTAGACATCTATAACAGTGATAAGAATGGCATGGTGATACCTTCCTAGCAGTATCCAATTAGTGCAGTGACAGAAATGATGCTGCGACGCATGTTGTAAAAAGACCAATTTCGCAGAATTTCATGGTAGGATTTCTTCTATGAGTATGACATCAGCTCTCAGGGAGTTGTCAATAAGAAGGAGAAAGATTTTTAGTATGATCTGATGAAACTTATGAAGAAGAATTCTATCAATAACTCCATGAGGAAGAAAGAAACTGTTAATAGATTTGATTGGACCAAGATCACAGAAAAGAACTCATCAGTGCATAGTTAGGAGCTGGGTGGAAGTATGGAGGGAAGCAACGAAGGAGAACTGAGTTAACTACTACTTCTAAAGCGAAAGGTCAAATAATTTTAAAATTAACACTCGAAGATGCTATAAATTACATTTATCCTTGAATCCATGCTGGATTGCCAGAAATAGTTCCAATACTCCAACTCCATCATCTATTTCTTGGTTCACACTCTCAACTCTTTGATTTCTAAAGCTTTGATCAACCTAGATGACTATACGACTGCGCAACGAGATTTACTGGCCAATAATGCTCCTGAATCGAATACTCTCAACAGGTTACAGGTTGTCTTTAAAAACGAGTCAACTTCTATATCTACCAAAGCTAACTCTATCAAAGTATCACTTATGCAGTGCGAAACTCTCAATAAGTAAATTTTCAAATTTCCCAATAAACAGGTGACTCGTAAGTTTTTGAAGGAGTATATCGTAAAGTATGAAAATGAGTCCAAAAATGCATCATCTCTGAGTCACGAGGGCAATAAGGATGATACTCTCTTCCTTCTGAAAATAATTTGGGCTGTTGGCCAATCCTTCATTCCTGAAGAGCCATTAAACGACAAATAAAAGCAAAGGGCCAGATAAACAAAATAGTTGCTCTCCATTAAGCCTTAGATGACCAAATTTGACCACTCGGTGCAACTTAATAAGCTACTGGTTCTGATAGGAGTATGATTGTGTCTGCACTTATTTATAAAATAACCTATGAGTTTTTTATAAGGACCATTTGACTCCGCCTTGGGAAAGATAGTCCAGCATCTTGTGCCCACCCATCGATTTATTTCGGCACATGACTTGTTTAACCCTTAACTATTCCACTCCTGCCTCATGACAACGTATATTCGTTCACATTTAGAATCAGCGATATTCCGGAGTTAGCCTCACACCTAGAAACACTCATGCTGTCGTGTGTACTTAAGTAGACCTAAGGGCAAAATGCATCTGGATATGTCGAGCTGAGGCTTCATAACTTCATAATGATTTGGGAGGCCATCCGAAGTACTTTCGACTATCTGAGTCTAACAATAGGCCGTGACATGAGCAAATAAACTTTATTTCGAATGGTAAAAGAGTGTGATATGGACTATCTGCAAGTGCTCCTTGAGCATTTATTCGAACTGATTATCCGAAATCACAAAATAGTTGAGTTCATTACTTTTCTACCGGAAGATGACCAATCGCGTATCAAAGATTTCGTGCAAAAAGTCAAGGAAAAAACCTAGATTCAGCAGTACTCAGAAAAGTCTAAATCTTAAAATTAAGATTATTAATATGAAAAACGGCAGTTGGAGGAGTAAAATAACGAATTGAGGAACTTTCTTATTTGTAAGGAAAATGATTTGAATAGGGCCAATGGTCAAATCATGGAGCTGGAGGATCAGATTGCAGAGTTAAGGGAATTGGAAATTATGAAAGAGGGGAAAATAGATACCTTAAAAAAACGATTACTAGCATATGAGGAGACAGATACACTGTTCCAAGAGAAAGATGAGGAAATCAATAAATTGCATAAGAAGATGGGCGAACTGCAGCTCAATAATCGATTGTTGTCTACTGAACTAGCGACTCAAAAGGGAAAGCTCGAACTGAAGGTTGCAGAGCTGGAAGAGCACAATGCAGAACTGCAACTTAAATTTGACAAAACATATGCTTCCTTCGACCTGCTATCACGACAAAAATAGGAAATATAGTCTTCAAACAAGAAGGTCATTGTTAATTTGAAGGATAAAATCAAGAGTCTGACAGACCGCATCAATGAATTGCAGGGACAGTTAGTCTAAACTAAAATCAGCAGATAACTAAGAGAGAGATAGTATAACGAATTATTAAGCAATTTTGAAACTTTAAAATCTCAATCAGTCTTTAGCGAGCCAATGATTCGAAAGGTGGACTCCCGCATCGATCGGCTGGTGATATCATCGAGCGCCAGTAAAGATTTTCTTAAATTGGGAGATGAACTCAATTAAATTTAGAAGATGGAGGACAACGCATTTGAGGAAGAAATTATGATGTTCGAAAGCAGCGAAGACAACCTGAAGAAGATACAGGAAATCATTAATGAAAACGCTAAACTCAAGGAAAAAATCACCAACCTGGAGTCCAGAGGCCAGAAATAGATGAAAGAAGACAACGAACGTCTCCGGAAAAGACTGGCAGTCATGAAGAAGCGCAACGAATAGTTGTAATCTCAAAAAAGAGAAGAGCTCTAACTAATGGTATCGGCTTTCGAACACTGTCTTCGGAATGGCAAATTATAAGTGTGATGATTTTATTACGCCTTGATTGAAGTTACATAATGATCACGCTTTCCACAGCAGGATGGACAATTCTCTAAACTCTAAAAAGATATATTTCTTGGTTTGGTGGATGACGTGAGCGCCGAAGTTCTTGCCGACCACACAGTTCCATCCGCTTCCGTTCTTGTCCATCTCCATCTTCAAGTGCCGCGATAGCACACGTTCTTGCTTGTGTTCTTTGAGACTCTCTCTGAGTCCAGAAGCGAGTATCTCTTTAATCTTATCAATTTATTCTGGATCCATATCGGTTGCTTTGACCTTTGCTTCGACTTTGATATCTCCTCCACCTGACATTTGCAGATATAAATAATGCTAACAATTTAAATATCTGTTACCATCTCCATGCCAATCAAAAAATAATATTGTTTTTACAAATTCATGATTGCTCTTGAATTTGTATTCCTCATTGATGTATAATATAGTAATAAATATTATAATGGGGTCAACGGAATCAAAAGTGGACAAGACTCGTCTCTAACTCGAGTATCGTCTGGTGAGGAGATTCATTTCTGAGTTCTACGGAGGTGGGGAGATTACAATTATATAGCATAAACAAACAAAAGAACAGGTGGCTCTCAGATAGATGGTCAATCAATTCAATCCGCATCTACTCATTAAACAGCTCTAAAGTAGGAAGCTGCTTACTCATAAAAATCTAATTCAGATGCGCGCCTACTGGGTGGAGAGCGATCTTAATATCTGCTCTAATCTATTTAAGCTGTATGCTATCTTTTAGTACCATGAAAACTCTCTTGAGGATTATCTGTCTGACCATCATAACAAAGCCGTCTCTGATTGTGAGGTCATTGATTTCGTGAGGCAGATGATGACTGCCTTAACTTATTTGGAAAGGAATTAGATGGTGTACCTCCTTGCAGGACCAAAGAGCATAATGGTGGCTGAAGATGATGATAATTCACTTCAGGAATTATCCAATGAGAATGATTATACTGATCGGTATAGTTATAACAAGCTTAGTAGAGAAGTCAATGATAGGCAAAAATGCAGTTTGGCGGAATTAAATCGTAAATATTTTGCCAATGACAGCTTAATTAATTTGAAACCAGACAGTCAGTAGAAGCATAAAAGTTTAAACAAAAAAAAAGTATACAAGCTGTTTTAGCCTTTCTAAGGATTAACATCTACCAAAACATTCCATAACCTTCAAAGTTATATGCAAGTTCCCCTTCATTCTCAATTGGCAGCTTCATGTCATGAGCAGCTCATGCTTCCTGAGTCTCTGATAAAGCTTCAAAATCTATTTACAGTGGTACTAATTGCTTTAGCCATGAGTTAGGGCTGTGAAATATTCTAAGTTGATGTCATAAAAGGCGGTAAATTATCAATTTAAAAGCTTAAAAAAAGAATAGAGAAATTATAAGATAGCCATCCCAAAACATCAAACGAATTGCTTAAAATATTAGCTGTCAGGGGTGGACAGAGAGACGAACCATTTTCAAGAGGAGGCGGGCATCTGAGTCTCAAATTAAAAGACTTCTCCTTTATTATGAGAAGATAATAAACTCGCCAAAGTTAAAAATAAAATCATATCACTTAACTCCGTCCTCCCACTGAGAAAGTTAATCGAACATTTTCGAGGAAACGTATAAGTTTAATGCATGGGTGACCCCACTCAATTGATTTTTATGTTCTGGTGCTGTTGTTGTGAATAGAATGACCTATTTTGTGTTTTATTTTTTATAACTTGACTTGGATAGCTTAGACCTTTTTTTGGAGAGGTGATGATCATTGATACTTTTTTTGATGTAAAGTTGATTGCTTCTTTGCAGGGGATCGGGGGGAGATAGCATAGAACATAAATTTGCCCTATGTTTTGGAGTTGATAATGCTATTCAGATATTGGGTTCGTTAAATTACGGTCCAGCTTAAATTTGCAGGCCTAATAACATGTATTCATAGTCGAAGTATATATTTTTTGTCAAATATAGCTGGGCACCCCTTCCTTCAATAAAAATCCAAACTTGACAAATTACAAGTAAATAATCTTGACCCCTGCCTTCAAGTCAAAACGAGTCACTGGTAATAGAAACGTCCATTGGTGAAGTTAGGACTTAAAAGCCCGACCAATTCAAATGAAGAATACTTCATGGATGTTGGGTTCTTATTATAATAAATAAATAACTTAGCAGATGGGAACATGCCAATATGGAAAAATAGAAAAGAGAAATTAGAGAAGAGAATAGTCTTGCGATACAGCTTCAACTGACAGTTACGGTCCAGTCGACCCTTTCGCCCTGGAAGCTATCACTACTCCTAAGAAAATCAGTGTTTAAAGAAGAACACGATCAGGAGTCATACATTCCCAATGTGAGCGTATCTCAATCCAAAAACTAAAACAGAACAAAAGAAATCCTGAGATATCTTCAGATTAACAAAAATCATAGTCAGAATCCAGTTCAGGAAAAAACAGTGCATAGGGGTAATTTTATACACCAAATAATTTTCGTGTCAAATAGCCCTCGCTACTCAACGAGTCCATGATCGAAAGATGGAACGACCCTAACTATTCTCCTGGGGAGCTATTCAAGCCGATCAACTTTGATCGCATTTTCACACAATAATGATATTTTTACCGTTTTTTTATCGATTTTAAAATATATGATTTATCTTGCTAGTAGCTTATACTAGAATATGCTTTCATGCAATCAGACAACCCTGGATTTGCATTTTGTGACTGTTACCAATTTTTTTTGAAAGTATTAATAGTGGTGAAGACGGACTTATTAATAGACTATTTGAGGGATCAATAAGTTTTATATAAGTCTGATAAAAATTTTTGCTGCTGGTGAATTGTATGGAATAAATCTGTGATATTGATAAAGAAAAGTGTAGCTATTTGATTTTTTATGCTTTAATTTTAATGGATAATTCTTTTTTATTTCTTCTCAAGTATTCATTTTCATCATGATGTTCTTCTTTATCAATTTGCTAATAAATATAAATATAAGTATTTGTATCATGACAATGGAGTTAGATTCGAATCATATTAAATATTTTGTGGGCACTACCTATAATTTAAATACTTATATTAGGCTCAAATGTATTCGGCTAAAAGGGCTAACGATCGCAGAATTGACATCAAAGCAGTCTTTAATTTAACTGAGGCTCTGCCTCTTAACATCGATCGAACTATTGCACTCATTTCCGAAAACAAACCAAATAATTCCAAGCGAAAACTAATTGTCAAAATCATACAGTTTCCCAATAACTCTCAACAAATTGCAGGAGGCCAAGATGCCGTTCTGAGGAAGATGTATGCGAGTTCTATTTACTATTTCAAGCCATAGTGCTATGATTTTATCGGGGACTGTATGTATCTTTGCTTCAAGATCCAGTCGCTAAGCTTGCAAAGTTTGCTGTGGATACATCGAATGTAAAAGATACCTTTCGGTAAGTAATTCTTCAAACAATTCACCGTTAAAATGTACTAAGGCTTGGCTCGATTAAAATCGACCGACATCTTTCCCAATAATTTAAAGCCAACAAATATCTTTTTGGAGTACAAAGAGTAGGATAAGGATTGGGTGTGGGGTGAAGCAGGACTGCATACCAATAGACCAAGCCAATTCTATTGCAAAATACATTTACAGGCTTTGACTAAGAACAATAGTATGAAGATTGACTTACTTTAGATGGGATTCTATGCCTTGGGAGTTATTATGCTGGAGATGATAACTCTGTAGCCAGTAGATAAAATAGATAAAATCTTGAGAAAACGCGACGATTTATATAGTCTTGATAGCTATAATGATGCGGAAAGGTACTACGGCCATTAGGTCACAACTATCATTCAGTATCTTCTTAATCCCCCAAAGGATAGTAGTCTCAATAAGGCGATGCAGGAATACAAATAAGGAGATAAAGGATAAAATTAAAAAGGGTCAAAGTCTATGAGAAGAGAAATAGAGGAAGAGCCTGAATATAACTCCTATTGGTCAACCCAATAGCGATTGGAAAGTTACTTCGAGAAATAAAATTAGCTGATAACGAGAGTATAAAAATAAGCCAAGAAATTCGTTCAATAAAACAACCAAACCTGTCGAGATGTCTTCGAAAATATTGCCAAATTGGATCCATAATTTAGTTTCACACTTCCAGGAATGGGTGAATTCAAAAAGCTTCTTAATTAAATGGGAGTGAAGTTATCACCAGATTAACTACTATTCGTTTGCACCTACTATACATCCAACTCCGCAGTCAGATATTTCAAAATTATCCAAAAAATATTTGAACCGAAGTAGCTGATTGAAAGCATCATCGCCAAGGCGGTGTAAAGTTACGACACATTTAAAGATTTTTACGAGGCCCAAACCAATGGAAAGGAATTCTGGAAGAGTGAAGAAATCAAATTATTCTTGCAAACGTTGGATGTGCCTTTCGATGATAAAGACATCAATGAGGTTGTCAGAACATGGACCAATGGGAATCGCACTTCAGTCAAATACGATTAACTTTTTAAAATATTCAAGCCTATCCTCGGGATGAGTATGTCCCTATCTGTTTTAAAAAAGTAAAAGAGCGAGCTCGTCTTGGGGAAAGGATCCGCCCTTTCAAAGTTGATTTAACTTCTCTTAGCAAAATAGCCAGACATAATTGGTTTTTTCAGGAAACACGATTTAAAATAAAACTGGATTCTCGATTACAAAATAGAGAAGATTATTCGAAACTACATCAAAGCGGATGAATAACTGTTTAAGAAAGGATTCGCGTAGATGTGGGAGAAGGGCAGCATTCCAGGCGACATGACCAAACAGATCAACTACGTCTATCTCATTCGAAATATGGAGCTCTACGAACCCATCGAATTGTTCCGTATGATACTCACTCAGAAGATTAACTAATCAAACCGCGAATCCTTCTTTTAAAAGTATAAGAAAGATGAGAACGGGTGGACTTTTCATTCCTTTGTTGATTTTAATCGAGATTAGAATCTTGAGTTTGAGGAGAGGGAACTCAAGGCACTCTTTTCGGAGCTTGATACCGATCGATCAGGCACTATCGAAGAGAGATAGTTAGTGTATAAATTGACTGGGTTAAAGGAATTCGATTATGCCATGATCGTTTAAAATATTACCAACGCTCTCTCTAAAAAAGGAGTGAACCTTTTTAAAGACTTCAAGAATTTGGACCCTCGTGCACGTCTGGTCCTTGGCAGTTTGAAATAATTTAAAAATATTCTTGACAATCTCGATGTTGAATTATCTGAGGATCATGCTGATACTCTATTCAACAAATTTGCAAGAAATGGCAAATTTTAGTATCTCGTATTCTTGAGGTAGTTTTATACTGTCCATGAACTCTTTCTGTGGGCCACTCAGTTTATATTGGAGCAACATTATAAGGGAGATTTTTAGAAGTTGTTTCCCATTGGGTTGAGAGAAGGCAGAAAGAAGTGGAATCGGCAGTCACTGGTTTTAGTGAATGAGTAGTTGGTTTTGGGGTTCAGAGAAGTGGAGTTAGGGGAGATCTGGTCGAAGCTTGATCCCAACCAAGAAGGAAGTTTAACAAAAGAATAAGTAGCGGCTATTTTTAATTTTTAAATAGAAAAGAGATAGGAATTAACTCGCAAACCAGTCGAGTCCCTTCTTGATTTGCCTAAAAGGAAAGGCGAAAATTAGAAAGATTTAAAAACACCAAATTCCCGAGGGCCCGCCGGAGGCAAATAGAAATAAACAAATAGATAGAAATCTGTTATTCAAGAATTTAAGGAGTTAGGGGAGAAAAAATTGTTCAGTTTGCCTGTCCGTCTTTTTCAATAGAGTGAGGATAATGATGGGCGTATTTAGTTGTAGACTTGCTTAAATGTTTTTGAAAAGATAGGTATGCAATCAAAGAAGGCTGATTTGATGGCTGTGATCTCTCGTTTTAAAGAATTATCCGGTTCAAAAAGAGCGACTCTAAACTATATACTGTTAGTCTTCTATCTGTTTGACGAGATCTTTAAGGACGAGGAGGAGAGAGAGACGGGAAGGTATAAAGCAGAAATGTGTATATCTTTAATGAAATAAATAAAAAAGAGTGAATCTTTGAGTAATGAAGACATCTTCTAATGGTGCAGGAAAAAGGATCGCATGAAACTATCAGATTTTTAAGATATTTTTAGGAAGATGGTGAAGGTTGAGGTTTACTATGAAGATTTGGAGGAGATATGGCAGTATTGGGATGTGCAGGATAGTTTTACGCTGGAAGAGTTTGATCGTCTTCTGCATACCAATTAATTCAAGCAGAATAAATAAAGAGACAGTCAGAATGAGAAAAATAAAAAAGGGGACAAATATGATAAGGGCGACAAGTATGATAAGGGCGACAAGTATGATAAGGGAGATAAGCTTGACAAAGATGATAAATTTGGTAAACGCGGTAGAAGCGATAAATAGATTGAAAAAGAAAGAGAGCGTGACAGGTAGGAAAGATTGGACAGTAAAAAAGTTAAAGGCTTTAAAAAATCGGATTAATAAAATAAGATGAAAGATTTCATCCATGAGTCCGATGGAGTCGATACCCCCAATCTTAATAGGGCCATGAGTTTTGGAGAGAGGTCCCCCGATATATCTAGACCCTAAAATAGCCACAGAAACAGTATCAGAGAAAGTTAAACGGACAAATACGATGCGAATTAAAAAGGCACAAGTCGAAAGAATATTAAGGAAACAGCCAAATTTGCAGGTGACCCCAAAGGTAAAGTCATTGAAAAATAAAAATAAGTCCCGAGTCGTTTTGGATAGCATCACAAAAAAACGAGTCTTCTAAAAGAGCCAAAATAATAAAAAATAGACTTATAGTAACGTGTCGAACTAAAGGAAAGAAGTAGATCAATGAGAGAGGTGGAACATTCCCCCAAACGGTCAGCTTTCAATAAAAATAACCTCTTATAAAAGCTCAAGAAAGAGACTGGGGAGTTGGGCAACGAATATATTAATGAATTGTTTAGCAAGACCAGTATCATCGAATCTAAAAAGTTTATCAACTGTCTGTGCATCCATTATAATTTCGAGTAGGAGGAAGCCACTCAACTAGCTGAAAGTCTGTCAACCTTTGGAAAGATTAAACTTGAATCCTTAAGGAAATAACTGACAAAATAAACTAAAAACGAAAGATAAAAACAGTCCAAGAGTAAAGAGAGTAAATTCAAACGATAACCAAATTAAAAATAAGCAAGTCCTTAATATAAATCTACTTCGATGAAGAAGGAACGATAAAAATAGAAGTCGGGAAGGAAATTGGTTGACCCTCGTAGGCAAAAGATTAATGTGCCATTGGTGAGGTAACACATTCGATTATTGCTCAACACTTTTGGGAAGAAATATGAAATGGCTGAACTTTAGACCTCCTTCTTTGGAGATCAGGACTCCATTAGCAGGTAGGATTTTATCAAGAAATGCCAGTCTGTTGATGGATCATTCAAGGAGAACATTTGCGAGAGGATATTTGATTATCTGAAGCCAGATGGACAAGATAGAATTGGACTAATGTCTTTTAAACTTGGAATGGGAATGGAGGACACCGATAATCAAGAAACCTAGGATTTTCTCCCAGAATAACTCGAGAAAGAACTGAAGATAATATTTGAAAAAGCAGATAAAGACCATAGTGGAACCATTGAACCCAACGAGATAGAGGGTCTCATGTCTTCTCTGGGTTTTAATGAGAACATCAAAGAGATATAAAACTACTTTTCCCGAATTGATCAGAATTATGATAACAAAATATCTTACTCCGAATTTCGCAAATTTATCGAGGATCAAATACTGCCACAATTGAGCAATTTTGACTAAGAGGAAGAAGAACTTGAAGAAATGTTGAGAAACAACGATATATTTAGACATGGATCCCTCTCAGCTCAAACTCTCCAAGCAGTACTGTAAAAGTATGGAGTGAAGATCACTCCTTATGAACTTCAAATTATTGTTAGATCGCTGAATCCGGAGGGAGAATAGGTGAGGATTAATCAGCTTTTACTTGCTATCAGATAGCCAACCATATACAATAGCAAGATGAAGGCTATCTTATATAAAATCCGCCTGCGCAAAAAGGTGCAGCTGAAATAGGTTCAAAAAGTCTTTTAAAACATTTCTTCTTGCTTCGTGTTAGCCTTCACTCCAAGTGTTATGTAACGGCAAATTCTCAACATATCATCTCCGTATAAACCCCAGCTTCATTAGTCAGGCCTGTTTTATAACGATCTTGCTGTCAAGGACATCAGAAAGGTTGGACAAGAGTAAGGCATCGTGGCTGGGGAGCTAAGTCCAAGCGATTTGCTCGTTTAAATATTGTTGAAAGAGATTAGTGGAGTGCCAATTCCTCAAAAATCAGAAATTAAAGGCAATATAAAGAGACGATATATGAATATTTCTATCTTTGACCTATCCTCATAGATTATGAAGAATTCAGTGTGGCAAATCGAGGCTGAGTGGGATCCTGAAGTATAAGATACTTGGACATTTTCGAGTACTCACCGATCTGTATTTGTAAAAATATGTGGTTACTAACCTCGTAAATATTAGAAATATGTTCTGTTATTTGAACTAGTTATCGACGCCGTCGAAGGCAGCAAAACTTTAGAAATAAATTGTGGATGTGCGACCCTTCCTTTGAGGTAGCTGAGTATTCCAGAAGGGAAAACTAATAAAAAACTAAAATTGATTGCCGGGCTGCCCAATAGGGCCAAGGAGATTGATAAGACAGCTATATCCAAGAGAGGAGTCTTGAAAACATTTTTTGGGGGAGAAATCGTCAGCGAGCTAGAGTTAGAACTAATTCATCAAGGCAAATTCAAGGAATATCATCGAATGCTTGCCGCGTTGCCTTCACAATGCATTGTCTCTCGAAAGGCCGTCAATTATTTATGGGTATATCGATAGTTCTTGGCGGAGTGTGCTTTTGATGGCGGAAACGTCAATACCTTTCTGCAAACAGATGTGAGAGTTCTTACCTTTGCTTTGACTCTCGATGTACCTGAATTATTCCTGCGGGTGTGGCCTTGGTGGAAATAAAAAGTCGAGTACGAATATTATAATTTAGGTCGAGGATTAAAAGCTACGGATAGTCCAAAAAAGTGTTCAAGACGCTTATGCAGGAACTGTATTTAATAGTCAACGCAAAACAGTACGAATTACTTAAAAAATGTCCGATTAAACCAATACTCCATAATACGAGCTTGTTAACTAGCCGTAATAAGATGATTACAGATGTGTTATAAAACATTTAGAACTGGCTGACAACTGGACTAACGGCAAACTATAAGCGAAAGAAAAATTATAACTTTAACTACGGTCCGCTTCAGCTCTACGAGATAGGAATGCCCCGCTAGCATCGCATTTTCATGTAAAATCTTACTCGTCTGAGCATGAAATGATTGTCCCATGATATTTTCATTGTGCAGTACTGTATTGATAAAATGATAACAATTTGGAACAGTTTTGATTATGGAATATATCAGCATAATAAAATAAGTCATGATCCTTGATCCCAATGATCCGACAGGTCTTGGTCTTTTCTCAAAATGCGCTCGCAATCAAGCTTCGAAACTCAAGCCGCACCGTCCCGCAACCGCTGGTCGCGGAAAATCGAAACCAGTGCAAGAGGATCAAAGTAGGAAGAAATCTAATACTCATTGCTCTTTCGAAAGGCAGTAGTCCCGTGATCAACGAGAACGTAAATATCATCGAGAGGAGACTCCTCCCGTTGGAAAATACAATCCCAATTACAGTTTTAAACCCAAAATGGTGTGGGACATCCTTAAGGTATATAGTCGAAATGAAAAGAAACACACAGTTCCCACCCTTACAACTTAACTAAAGGATACAGTCAAGGAAAAATCGTAATCGTATCGGTAATAAACTTAGCAAGCCTACATGACTCTGAATTCTAAGGTATAGGCCAGTGCGACAAGTTTTAATCACAAACAGGAAACTTCTTCCATGACTTCGATTGGTAAAAGCCAATGCATGGTCAATATGTCTAGAATGACAGGGCGAAAGGAAGAACAATTTTAATCACAGGATTGGGGAGAAATTGATGTTATGAAATCTGTGGGCTTCGTTAAAGGAACCATCACTAAGAATATATGCATTGCCAAGCAATTTAAGGAAAAGCCGAAACGTTATGGAACTATCAATCCTGCCTCGAACTACGTCTATGATTACACTTGTATCAAGCCAAGAAGGCGAGGACTAGTTAATTTTGCAATTGGAAGGGGGCGTGACTAAAAGTTAAAAACATAGCTGGAATATTCCTACCAGCACTACGACTACGATAGCTATGTTTGGTCTAATAAATCAAGAGTTTATCCAAACACAAAAACTCACTTAATCCAATTTAATAAACAAATGAATCGTTATCGTGATACAGATAGGGCGCAACTGGAAGAGCGTTGATTATCGTGATACATCTTTTTTATGTACGATTTAATTCCTAAATTTTTGATTAAGCTTGAGGAAGAATTGCAATTCTATGCTGACACAAATAAAGAGTTTCTTCATTGATTAAAGATTTTGTTAATGGAGATCTAGTTTATGTTTCATCAATATAATTATTCGATAATTGGAGTTACAGAAACTTCCTTTCAGAAAGAGAGTAGTAATTAGTCAACAAAAAATATTTTCAATAGAATATTCTAATCAGAATCTAGCAGTCTATGATTTATAAAATATCAAGATCTAAATTATAATACTCTCGTGATAAATAAGTATTTATTATTATTTTTTACAAGAAGTATGTCGAAAGCAGACGTGAGTGAGGCCAAGAAGAAAATTGGGGTTGTTTATGCGGCGGGTTGCACGGGATTTGTAGCAGATATCCTTGGAGAAGCTCAGAAACATTCTTCCTAGTGGACACGAGGAGCTGCAGTTCAGAAGAAGGATTTGAAAGCAGGAGACGTTTGTGGTTGGGGAGGAAGTGGATCAGCCGGGCATGTGATGATTTTTGGCGACAATAACAAGTATTTAAATTGTCCAGGACCGAATCAAGCTGTGAAAGAGAACGACTCAATGGGAAACCAACAAATTTATCGCATGAGTTATTGATCAATCAATCCCATCTCAATGTTAAACAATTTTTGAAAAACTATCTTTCAAATAAATCTAAATTATAAAATATTTATAAAATTATCAATAAAGATAACCATCCAAAAACAATGGATGAAACAACTTTTCTTTGATTTTAATCATAGAAAATTCATGTATCAACATTACATAAATACTTTTGGCAAAGTTTGGAGTCTATTGATTGTATAATTTTAATTAGCACGATCATATTTTATATTTTCAATTTAAAAGTGCTTGGAAGGGTCAAATCTGAAATTAACAAATTAATATGCAGCATACTGACGTTAATTCAAAAGTGATTATATGCAACATTAATCAATCTTTGGTCAAAAGAGTGGAAATTTTCAATGAAAGACTGAAATCTTTAATCTGTATATTATTCTATTATAAAAGCAATTTACTATAATTAATTTCAAGTGATGAACAAGTCGACATTCCTTTTGATATTCACTCTCTTTTTTTCCGCTTCTGCCATACCGTGGGATTATATAACGAGTTGCCGATATCCACTCCGTCCTGAACAGTGCTGGAAAGCCTCAAATCTGTAATTCAGCTAAATTCCAGACTGGGGAAAGACAGTTCACATGAAGATTACTTTATAGGTACCAACGCCTTGGGAAGTGCCATTACCTTTGGATGGCTGTAATATGGTAACATATCATTTAAATAAAAAAACAAATTAAACTGAAGATGGTGTTCGGCATCAAGACATTGACAAAAAATACATCCACGATTACTCACCAGGAGAAATTTTCACTTTGGAGTATGACCTCTAAATTGAAAGAAATGCCTTCCCAAAAAATGGACTATATACTTGGGGAATCAGTCCATGCTTTAACAGTACATATTATCATATGTGCATGGCTTTGGTTTTTGTTGAGGTGACTTTTACTCTTGGAACGACAGGGATGATGGAAGTAAACGTTCAAGATATTCAAAGCAGCCTTGCAAAAGAGCAATGATAGTCTGCTGCTAGCAATAATAATATTTTATCAGATCTATCAAAGTATAAATATGGTATGATTTTCCATTGATCAATGATTCCTTCTTCTCCTTTAATGAAGACAATAATGACTTAAAATGAATTAATAAAAAGATATTTACATGAAAATACTATTTGTTTGCATCTGATCATTTTGTAGTTAATTTCATTGCACATTCTTAATGCCTATTTTATAACTTATCAAAAGGAATTCATTTGAAACCTGTTCATTTTGAATGTCAAAATGCTTGTATGTACTTTATGCCTGTTTTTTAGCAAAAAAATTCAAATTAAAAATTGTTGATAAAATCCAAATCCAATATTCATTATAATATTTAATCATACAATCTATATTAGCAAAGATGAATAAATTCATCATATTTTCGATATGCATTCTCTTTTTTGGAGTCTCAGCCTTCCATGTAAATTTACTACTGGTTGCCCATCCATATATTCCAGCTAAAAGTGCTGGAAAGCTTCAAATCTGCTATTTAGCTAAATTCCAGACTGGGGAAAGACTGTTCACATGAAGATTACTTTTTAGGTGCCATCGGCTTGGGAAGTGCCAATACCTTTGGATAACTGTTATATGATAACAATTCATATTAATGAAGAGACCAATTAAACTGAATATCAAGTTCTCCACCATGAAATTGATAACAAGTACAGACATGATTACGCACCAGGTGAAGTTTTTATTTTAGATTATGACTTAGAAATTGAAAGAAATGCTTTCCCAAAAAACGGAAAATATACTTGGACCATAGGTCCATGTTTTAATAGTACTTAATTTCAGACATGCTTCCCTTTCTTCTTTGTTGATTTGACTTTTACTCTTGGAAGGACAGGGATCAAGAAAGGAGAAGTTTAAAATATTCAATAAAACCTCTCAAAATAACAATGATAGTTTGCTGGCTAGCAATTTTTATTATATTTTATTAGATCTATCAGATCAAATTTAAGCCGACCTCTATAGAATATCTTTAAGTGGATGTTGGTGCAACATTTTTTCTTCTGCCTATGGCAGGATTATCGATTATTGACTCATTTTGATACAATGAAACAATTGTTTAAAAAATTAACTCTGATTCTTGTTTAACTATTATAATTATTATAAAGATAATAGTTAACGAATTATAAATTTGTAGAATCAAGAAATAATGATTAAGATCATTCAATTAAAAAATATTTTCCAATAATTAAAAATGTCTCTTGAATATTATTGAAAGGGATTTTAATTTATTCGTAGTGATTCTTAACTAATTTTATCTACATATTTACTCGCATCTTGGAATAGAACTACTTTAAAATATTAATCCTGTTGATATTGTCACTCATGTTTTGAAAAAAAAAACCTAATTTTTGCATGAATTTTTATAGGGAAATAGAGAAAGATAGTACTTTTACTATTAAGAAAGGTCCAAGAATAGAAAATTATTTTAATCATTGAAACTGCAATGAGAACAAAGTATTCTCTCAATTTTATTTTTTATTTAGTATTTGTAAATATTGGGAGATAAATCAGAATTGATAAGATAAGATAATATTAATTAGTAGCTGATATTTGAAATAAGTATGAAATTAATTTAGAATGGGAAACTGTATGGGAGAAAATGCTAAGAGATAACAAAAAATTTAGACTCAGACTTTTCCCACAAGTAATATTTTCTTAAAGAAAGGGTGTAGAGTAGATAACTGTAGAAAAAATCATACGAAACACTACTGTCGTGTATGTCATGATTAAGACAGCTCACACTTTACTAAAGACTGTGGAAATTCAGGTAAACTTAATAAGTATGTCTCCATAAAACTTTCCTTACAGCAAGGGTGTAAGGTGAATGGCTGTCAAGAAAATCACAGGAATCATTTTTGTAAAATTTGTCTTGACGAAGACAGTTATCATTTTGCTAGCAGCTGTCCAAAAGGAACTACTGTTTACCATGGCACTGCTTAAATATTTGAAGAAGCAATCAAAGACAAAGGTTTTAAGCCGAGCTAAACAGGGCGGATAGGAAAGGGAGTGTATTTTACTAATAACCGTGATGTAGCTTGGCAAATTGCTCAATAAAGAGCTGGAAAAAATGGCAGTAATCCGATTGTATTTCAAGCCCGGATACCAAAGGATAGCATCATAACTTAAAAGGCATAGCATCCAACTTGGGGTGGTGTTACTCCAGGACCTTTTCGTGAGCTAAAGGTAAATAACGAGAAACAAATAAGAGTGATTAAAATTTTAAAGAACCCCAATATATGAGAAATGATCATTCATTATATTAAAATAATAAAGTATATTTCCTTGAATTTATTTTTCTCTTAAATTTAGCTTCTATTGCATTGCTTAGTTTTTATATATTTTTTTAGATGAATGAATTCTCTTTGGGATAATAAATTATGATTTATTTATAGGGTATAATTATTGGCATTATCATTGACCAGACTGATTTAAACTTTAAATTCATCAAACAGATTTACTTTGATGAGCAGGCTTTATGATATTATTTGATTATATTGATTTAACTTAAATTCTTTTACTTTGATCTGAACTTGAAAATATTAGACTCATATGGTAAAATAACTAATCGCAAGAATACCTGTTTGGATATAGGCAAGTTGATACATCGCCTATATCAATCTACGGATGGAGAAGTTCAAATTAAAAATGGAAGACTAAAATCTTTAATTTATATACTATTGGATTATGATAGCAATTATTGTAATTAATTTCAAGTGAGCATGAACAAATTGATAGTACTTTTGATAGCCACTTTTTTTTTCGCAGCTTCAGCCATCCCGTGGAATATTACAAAAAGTTTTTGCAACTATCCCTTCGAAAATTGCTTTGTACCTTCAAATCTGCAATTAAGCTAAGTTCCAGACTGGGGAAAAACAATTCATTTGGAGATTACTTTTTATATTCCAACTTCTTTTTGGTCTGGGGGTTGGATGGGCCCAGTACCTTTGTAGAACTGTATAGTATGGACATTTCAGTTTAATGAATAGACTGATACAGATGAATATTAAGTTGAACATCATGGAATAGACGACAAATACAAAAAGGATTATGCCCTAGGATAATCTTTTACTTTGGAGTACGATTTATAAATCGAAAGAAACGCTTTCCCAAGAAATGGAAGATATTACTGGGCGATATAACCTTGTCTTTATTCTGAGGAGCGAAGAGAGTGCTATCCTATAACTTTTGTTTACTGGACATTTACTCTTGGAAATCTTGGAAACGCAGAGATAACGGAAAATGCACTTTAAAGTATCTAACATAACCTCGTGGTATAGCAATGATAGTGTGTTGCTACAATATAATCATACTTTATCGAGATATATCAGTTATAAGTCTTTCATCGCTTTCACATTTGATCATTCCGTTTATTTCTATTGAATAAAATCATCTTTAAAGGGAGCCTAATGATTTCATTCCAAAAAATGAAAAATATTACTCGACAATAACTCTACTTTTATGATGATGAGTAATATCCTAAAGTTACTGTTTATTGTATAATTCCTCTTAAAAAGACAGTATAATTCGAAGCAAAAATCAAAAATATTCAAACAACTTTCGCGCAACAATAATAATAAATATCAAATGAATTCTTTACATATTTTAATCATCATTCAAACATAATTATCCATATCTCAATCACTGACTTTTATCTCTTCGAATATTATTAAATCCCTTTCCTAAATAATATTAGATTTAGAATATGTTGTTAATTTATCAATTAATACTTATTATCAGTATCAAAGATTAATCTATCGAATCGAAAATCAATTCGATGAGAAAAATAAATAAGACAATGAATTGGTCATTCCACCTTTCTCATGGCAGTTCTTAATCACTTTTTCTCCGATTTTAAAGTTTAGCAAATATTATTAATTTGCCTAAATTCCATATTATATTTACTCATATAGGTATTATTTTCTATTTCGTTCTTTAGAATATATTGCATAGAACTATGAAAACCACACACATTAATAGAAATATTGTGATACGGTAAACCACTCAAGCCACAAAACCAACACCAGCCAAGCCATATAAAATAGATCTCAAGTACTCCTTGCCTCATTCAGAAACATTATCGAAGTCACTGAGGAAAATTAGACAAATACCAATCCTGTGGAAGACACAAATCATCATCCAGAACAACCTTAATACCATGTTTCCAGATTCGCCTGTATAAAAAGATGCTTCAACTGTTTCACTTATCTCTGGAGGTTAGTAACGAGTTCATCCTCCAATCTGCACTTGAATATCAATGATGAGGACTTCACAGAAGCCATCACAAAAATTATGAATAATAAGAATCACTGCCCAAGTGTCCTTCCGGCTCAAAAATAAAAAAGGAAAGTTTTGGTATTGGACTTAGATGAAACTCTTATCCATACAAGTTTTACCAAACCATTTAAATACGACTTTGAGTCTTAAGTCGTATTTAATGGACACAATACAAAGATATATACCGTAAAACGCTTCGGTCTAGACTCATTTCTGTTTTAAATGTCAAAACTATATGAGATAGTAGTGTTCACTGCCAGCCAGCGAATATATGCTGACCGCGTTCTGAACCTGATTGACCCCAAGAAGCGTATTTCTCACCGGATGTATCGCGAGCATTGCATTGTGGTAAATAACTCTTATTACCTTAAAAATTTGCGTGCTTTAGGTAGAAATATGAAGGATGTGATTGTAGTAGATGATAACAACATCACAGGTCTACTTCAACCTGATAACTTCTATAAAATTGAACCTTTCGACGGAAGTTAGAAAGATAGATATCTGTGCAGATTGACTGACTTCCTCAAGCATATACATTAGAAAAGAGATATACTGCCCATTTATTAGCAGCGAAAACAATTTGAGGAAATGGAGATAGACTTGACAGAGGAGGATACTGCTTCTATTAAGCCAGAGAGGAGTATTAAATAAAGAAAGAAAAATCATAAGCACAAAAAATCTACCTGTGATTTCTAGGCTGCCCTGTGCAGAACAACTTCGGCAACATAATCAACTGAGGAAGCCGAAGAATCAAAGTAGGGTGAAGCTGAGGCAGAAACTACTGCTTCTGAGTTGATAAAATCAATGTGAATGCAATGATTGCACACTGATCCTTTATATGATATCATTCTAATATTAGTAGATCGAATATTCACTTAAATAATTCAAACTATGACTATCAGAATATCACTCCTTACCACCCTCTCGCCCCGCCTTCCGCAAAGCCACCACCTCTTCTTTTTTAATCGTTACTTCCAGCTTCGTCACTCCTTCAGCTAATAAACTACACTATTGTTGCAAAAACTCAACATTCAGATGAGACGATTGACCTGTAATGGAATCAGTGGTCTTGTTCAGTGATACTACTGCTTGCTGTAAGTCGCTGATTTTGTGATAGTCTTAGAGGATTAAAACTTCGTCTTTGCGAGTAATGGTTTAAATATTCCGCTTTATTTTGTTTGCTTATTCGTGATTCGAGCTTAACACCTCTAAGTATTGAGTGAGTGCTGCGATATTTTGCTTATTTATGTCTTATAACTCACGCAATAATTATTTCTACTTTCCTGCCAGAGATGCTCGGATGATGTCAAATTCTCGTGTAACAGTATTCTTTTCTCGAGCATGACGGTCATTAGTCTCTTTAATGAGTCTCAGGAAGCCCTCCTTCATCTTGCCCATTATATTCTGCGACTCTCCAACCTGAGTAACAACTTCAAGATATTCTCCCTTAACCTGTGAAATAGCTTTTTTGATAAGTTTAACATTGTGATCTTTGTGTGATCCTTTTTAAGACAATCGATACCATGAATGACGCACTCTGGACAGATATTGGCCCAGCATTGAAAACAATAATATGTTATCTACTATTCACTGTGCTATTTGCAATAGTAGACTATTTTCTTGGAAGAGGCTGGCTGTTGGAGAGTAGAAGTAGGGTAGTTCGGATACTGTGTCTATTTACGCTTTGCTGGCATCAGATTTTGAGAGGTGGATTTCGAAGGTGTAGCTTTGGACGGTAATTTAATCACAGAATTTGCGAGTGATGTTAATTAAGCAACGGTGGTAGTGTCCAGCAGTGTTTGCTCTCCACAAATTTCGCAGACATACAACTTCATACAATATGCAATACCTCCCTACTTTGTCCCTTAATATGAATCTGTTCTGCATAAGCACTGGCGGCGCAGTTGATGCATGGGTCGTGCACGCAGGACAGCATCAGCATCTGGTCATTGGGTTTGTTGCAGATATTGCAGGTCTCACTCATTTAATCCATCGTCTGTTATATTATATATTAACTATATGTTGATGAAAATTATTGTAAAAATTATAAAAACACTTTCTGGAATGATAAATGCTTCTAGTAAAAAAATATGAAAGCTCACATATTCTTTAATCTGTTATATCATATCTATTCCTTCAATTTAACTATTTGCCCCATTGTAACTCCAATTTATCGAAGCAGTTCATTGCTCATCTTTATCAAAATTGATAGATCTTCAATATCTTCATTTTTTAAGATTTGAATTGTTCTATCTGTAATTCCTTTGGTCTGCAAATATTCAAAGAATGTTTACCCTTTTAAATAGGATTTTTATCGGTTTATATTGCAGGTTTTTTTCCTGATTCTTATTGCATATTTATAAGCATTTTGTTTTTTCTCTTCAGACTGGAGAGAAGTTTATTGCCAGAGTGTGGATTTTGGTAGTAATTTAATGGCAGAATTCCTAACAGCTGCTAATTAAACAACGGTGGAAGTGTCCAACAGAGTTTTCTCTCCACAAATTTCGCAGGCATACAACTTCATACAATATGCAATACCTCCCTATTCTGCCCCTTAATATGAATTTGTTCTGCATAAGCACTGGTGGCGCAGTTGATGCATGTGTCGTGCATGCAGGCCAGCATCAGCATCTGGTCATTGGGTTTGCTGCAGATACTGCAGTTAGGACTCCCTTAATCTTAATCCATGCCTCTTATATTAAATATTAACTATATGGTAATGGATATCATTGAGATTGTAATTCTTAGCACTTGATTAACTTGTCCTTAATCAAGGTTAGGAAGGATGCCTTCTCTAACACGACTAGCAATTCACTTTAGTTTATTGATTAAATTTGGTCCGAATACTAGGTTTTACCCATGACGTACATCAAGAAATTTTTATTCATAGCCACCCCTGCACGGGATTTCAACTGGCGGATGTAGTCATTAAAAACGGTTGATCCTGTGCTATTTGATGACTATAGTACCATAGTTTTTCGTTACTTTAGGGCTAAATCGTTAAATTCTATTAAACTAAGAATGTTGATAGAATAATCCTAAGGCTAAACTGTTTTTGAATGACCATCAACTCCAATTCTTTTTAAACCTTTCCATGTGAGAAACCCAGACCAAGAAGGTTCTCGCTATTTTTCTTGTTATTTTTCCTCAATTTTTTATCCATTTTATTCATTCTTTTTTTGAGTGGTTACCGTTTATCCTAAAAGTTCCCTTAGAATATCATCCTCCTTGCCTACTTCTCCGTTTTTTGTAGGTTTCCTATCTCCGCCATTATTTTTATCAACTAACACTTCTTTTAAAAATTATTAAATATTATTGTTTAGTTGCGTTGTATTAGATTGCTCCTGATTGATAAACATTTAGCCCTATCCTATTGAAGCATTATAGCAGTTAGGGTCGTAATAATAGGAAGGATATTGCTAGTAATAAGGAGGCATGTAAGGATTGGGAGGATACATATTTGGATACATAGGGTTGCCCATCTGCATGGGTATCATACTATTCCTCATGCTGTTATCTCCAAAATAACCCAAATTCTTCTTTCTATCATCATTTTGAAACAATTTTTCAGTACGAGTAAGATCATGCCCCTTCATTATAACTTATTAATCAAGCAGCAGCGTGACCTCCGCTCTTTTATCTCCCAGTAAATCTTTCCTTTTGCTAAGTAAAACTTTGGCCCTCAGTGCATTTCTAACTGTATCAAAAGTGAATAGAAAGTACGATCTATTCTGATTGTTGTTGTTCCTCCGTAAGTATTCATTTACAATTGGGCCATAATTCTCGCAAATTGGCTTTATAATTTACATCTCCACATTAGCAGACGTGATCGGTGGAAATCCAATGTAAAGGATAGGTAGTGAAGGACTTTGGCGATCATATTCATAATTATTACTCACAACGAAAGCACGCCTTGCTGGGTCAGAGAAGTATATGCGAAAACCTGGCGGGGAGCCCAATTTTTCAAAAATTTCTTCGGCTCTCTCGAAGGCTGTCGTTGCCTCTGATACCTGCTTGTACTTTACAAACGCAAATTTAGGAAACATTTCAATCTCTTCTATAATTCCATAATACGACATCACTTGCGAGATGTAGGTTTTATCACAATATTAAGGAATACCACCTAGCCATAGTTATCTTACCAAAACATTGCAAGGTTTTTGACCAACTATCTTCTCTGAAGAAGGTATTGAAACGTTTGATAGTGGAATACTATCGTTTGCAAAGTAAGTCGGGTAGGGCATAACATGCATTGGAGGGTAAGGTTGATAATGAGGTAGTGGTGGTCCATAGACCATGTTATTATGATAATTTCGCATATTGACTGGTATCCTTTGCCTGTCGTAATCATTCTTGAGGTTCATTTTCCAAGTGGGAAACCTCTCCTGCAATTGGCGAATGATATCCAATCCAAAAGCTTCGTTGCCCTTCATGGTGACGAATGCATAGCAAAACAATTCGTACCTTCCTCGTGAATTATCGCCCTTGATGATCCTGCATGGTTGATATTTTACTTGACTTCCTTTAATTCTGCCATGGGTTACAGAATTTCTGTGAGTTGGTACTCTTCAAGTTCTAAGGGGAGTTGGCCAATATAAATTTTAATAAACTCAATGGGAGTGCTAAACAATAAGTTTAGGTGAAGAAAGAAAGGAGGGGGTGAGATCCCCTCCCTGTGAAAGTTACAACGTTAATAAGTCAGTCATAGTATAGAAGAAGAAACCGGCCTGAAAATTACCACTGAAATATTTATATATACTGTGGATGAGTCACATATTAATATTGCAACCTCATTATCATAATTTTGAAGATAGATTTAAGAATATATCTTTTGATTTTTAGGGAAAGGAAAATTTAGATAAAAATTGTTTTATTTTTACTCAATGCATGAGTGATCCTTTTTGATTTATCTGCTTTATGTTTTTGAAGACAGATTAACAGAAAATGATATGTATTTAAATCACATGAATTAACAAACTAATACATTTATATAATTTTATTTCCATCAGAATGTGATTTCTCCAGTCAGAAAAGCTTATATTTATTCCATAATTTATACTTACATTTATATACATATTTAATTCTTGCATGATCAATTAGGCTAACTTTGAGGAGGTTCATCCTCTTTATTGGCTCAATGACACTTCCCAATTCACAGAAAAATACATAAATACGTACTCAGAGGTGTCAGCGGAACACTTCATCGAAGAGTTACTGATGACTCCTTAAGAAGAGAAACATTCGTCCAAAAATATTATTTGCAAAAAATAGAAAAATAAAGTCAATGCCAAAAATTTCCGTGATCGAAGGAAAATTTAGTTGGAGAGCATGCGAAAGGAACTATAGTATCTTCAGATATAGAATGATTCCTTAAAAAATTAAAAATATTGTAAGTGGTGTAGAAAGCCTTACGCCGATAACGCCATATGCACAGAAACCAAAATTAATTAAAAGATTTCTATGAATGAGACAAGTAAAAATAAGTAAATGGAAATAGAATTTTATAAGCCTGAGTTGTATGTTGCTAAAAAGGGAAAGATATGGATAGCATTAGGAATACTTATGATGGTATTAGGAATAAGTCTCTATGGAGTTATGGGGGATAATAATTTTATTAAAGAGATATAAATTGGAAAGGAGGAAGCAAAAAAATGGACAGAGGCGTTCAAAAATGAAAAGAGTAGTGAGGAGTATATCCAAGTCAATATGAGGTTTAAATAATAGCGAAAATAGATTATTAAAGTCTAACCATCATAATTAAAAATCCTCTATCGCCCTACAGAGTTTTAATCAGCTTAAAATAAGGAATCAGTGTCAATAAGCAAAGAGTTTTTGTATGGCATTTAGGCCTCCCTTGATAATATAGGTTAGTATATTTGAATACAGTTTATCTAAATTCTATTAATTCTATATTTAAACATGAATCTAACATCCTTTGGCAGTCCCACTGATAATCAGACGAATGTGTTAAAATACAAGTAAAAAGCCGCAATGCTCTTTCAGAAACTACAAACTTTACAGCAGACCGCAGAATTAGCAAAATCTTCCAAACAGAAATCACTTATTTCTAATTTTTAAGAAACAGAAAGTAAGGTGGTTGAAAGTACAAAGGCCAAATAAGGATGGTACAATAAAATCTTGAGTATGGTAGGAGAGATAGAAAATCAATTAATAGAGCAGAAAAATGAAGAGGAAAAATGCAAAAGAGCTGTCAAAACATGGGTGGAATCAACTTAGAGATAACTTAATGGAGTCTTTGAGACGATGGAGAAGGAAAAGATTAAGAGCGAAGTTGCTTTGGAAAAGTTCATGGAAGCAAAACTACAATCTTTTGTTTTGAAGAGTATTTTCATTAATAATTTAGATAAAAGTACATGGAATCAAGGTTCAGTTGTGAATAGTCAGCCCTTTCTTGATGAACTTGACTATCTGAACAAATAACACAGGAAATTCTTGGATTAAATGGAAAAGGAATGCGAAAAGATGAAAAAATAAACGTACAGCACTCTAAAGGAATATATTAGAATTGTGGAGGAGTAAATTAGCAGAAGCGAAGAGGAGTAGATCACTTCATTCATGAGAAATGTGCATATTGATATCACGGTAAAGTTAAATACTCTTCGTCAGCAGAGATAGAAAACTGAATAAAAGGTATTAGCAATTTTGTAGAAGGTAGTCACCAGTTGCATTATTGAAAGTCAAAGCAAATGATTTATTATGTAAGAATGAATCTATTATTATGAGATATTTCTTGATTGATACTATTGAGTTAAAAGCCTTCTTCTGTATGACAATATCATAAAAAATATACGAACTAGTCAAAAAAATCGATTTAATATACTCGATAATAATTATTAGTTAGATCAAATCTTGTGATGGTTACTTTCCTTTCTCATAGTAGAAATGAAAGTGTTGCTGACTGGTGTCCTAAAGGGATTTGCCCCGATTTTGTAGTGATTCATAACACGTTTCTCCTTCATATCCACCCAAGTATCACCGAATAGGCTCACCCTTAACTCATAATCTTAGTTATATTTTCTCTTGTCACGAACAATTGGACGGTAGTGACGACTATACAATTTGTCTTGAGGAGTTTGGAAAAATCCCCTATCTTTTGCTGGAAATTTGAGACCTAAATAAAGAAAATAGTACTCTAACCATGGAGAGAGCGGTCCAAAAATTGAACATTATATTTATCGTTATTGTGAGGAAAGGCATCCATCTACTGTGAGGGATAAAGACTAAAAGTCTTGTTTACGCGATAGTAGTCATGCTTCCATCCTGGTGTTCGTGCTGTAATTAATTCCCTTACAAAATCTTTTTGTTCCTATTTTGAGCAATTAGTGAGTGCTTCGTACTTTAATTTTGATCTTTCTCTTTCGCTATACGCTTTGCTGCGACTTGTTTCATTTCCTTATCTACTGGACGCTCTCCTATCGCGATGGGTAAGGCAAAGCGTATTGGTAAGACTTTTGATTTTTTCTGAGGACATGTTTGATGCTCGTCCAATAAATTTATGATAAGTTATAACTCCCTATTATGATCTAATATTTTACTCTTGATAATCAGAAGCAAACGATCTGAATTGTAATTATTTACATTAAATAAATGTGAACTTGTCGGGATTAATCGGGATTCCATATGATTCATCAAATTGAAAATGGAATATTGTAAATAGTTTAGCAATGGGAAATTGTATGAGAAAAGAAAAGGCTAGCCGTTAACATATGATTGCAACGTCAGCCACCTTCAAAGATAGCGAACCGATGGCTGAAGAAAGGGGAGATCCATCTGGTGTCACTGTATCATCAGAAAGATTCTAGATCAACGTAGCGGGGGTCAGATCTTAAAAAATAAACTGCTATGGCTAAAATCCTGTAAGATTATACAGTCATTATCCTTGGGAACTGCGGACTGGACTTGCAGTTTTGGAAAACGATCAATGATTTGATTTTTACTACCATTCATATCACCGGACTCAAATAACTGATTTATATCAGAAATATTAAAAGATAATCAATGTCGCCAAGGATAGACTATGGTAGATTATTTTGAAATGATAATTTGGCTTCTCTAAAAATCATTGAATCAAGTGAATTGAATACACAAGGGTTTAAGAGAAATCAAATTTGATGGGGTTCCCAATGAAGTAGATTAAAAAATGAATATAAGATTGATATATTCTTATGAATAAGAATAATAGATTGATATTTAATTTGCAAAAAAAAACTAAATAATAATATTAAGGTTATCTAAATAAATATTTATACATTAAACTATAATATTAATGAAAGTTTAATCAGTTTGGTCAAGAATAGACTAAGATATACTGTTGAGAGTCCTATGAAATTGAATTTAGCATTCTTAAGAATTAAATCGCGTGAATTTAATATTTAAGATTGAATTGAAATTTCAGACGGCTAAAAGAATTGATCAATGTGTTATTAATCGCTCAATACATGGAAACTATTTTCTAATTTCAGTATACAACTTTATACTTATAACTCAAAAATATTTATTAATTTATCAAGCAAACTAATGACTTATTCTAATAAAAGATCGTTGATAATCAAAGATTTGATCTTCATCAAAAGATAGATCTTTCGGTCTGTCGATTTATCAGCAAGTAAATAAGTTATTATTTAGGATATTCGCTCACTTAACTGAATGAAAAGATGAAAAGCGATCTAAAAAATAGAAATGTAAAATATTTGGTTAATAAAATAAAGAACGTAATAGGCAATGGAGAAGAAATACATATAAGTATGTCCTCGAAAAAGATGTAAGAGAGGGAGCCTTTAGCGAGATTATTGCTCATTAGCAACTAATTTATTCCACTAAAGGTAAGCTGTATTCGGCTATATAATTTACTTTAATAATCTTGCCCGAACTCTAGCGATAAATATGAAGAATAATGTAATATTGATTAGGGGATAGGTGATTAAAAAAAATATTTGAATATTTAAGAATAAAAAAATAAACAGAAACACTTTTCATATTGTATTAATATTTCTAATTCTACTGTATCTAATGGTTACAACAGTTGTGCTAATAAAGATAGAATAAAGGAGAGCTCTAAAATTGATAATGCTTTCAATCAAAATTACGCTTGTAAAAATGATGGAGCAATAGGTATTCTCAGCTCAAATAATTTAAAATAAAGTATATCACTAAAATAACAAAACGAGAAATAATAGCTATCATAGAAGCAAAGATAATAGTTGTCATAACAGCAATCACCAAAATTAAGAAAATATCCAACTTAAAAGCAAGGATAACAGTTATCATTATAAGACTCAAGATAACAGTTGCCATAGGAGTCCAGATAGCCTTCGGAAATTTCAATCATAAAGAAAGCTTAAAGGTAAATATCAGAACCACTATTATAAAATTCAGTATAATAGTTGGCATAACAGTCAAAACAACAATTGACAGAAGAGTCAGAATAACAGTTGTAATAAAAGCCAAAATAACAGGTATAATAATAATCATAGTCGAGATAAATTTCAATAAAATAGAAATCTTAAAATTCAACTCGAGAGAATTCATTATAAGAGTTAGAACAATAATTGGTATAAGAGTAAAAATAACAGTTGTAACAGAAGCCAGAATGGCAGTTGTAACAGAAGTCAGAATAACAGTTGTAACAGAAGTCAGAATAACAGTTGTAACAGAAGTCAGAATAACAGTTGTAACAGAAGCCAAAATAACAGTTGCACTAATCATAACCTTTCTAAATTTTAATACAATAGATAGCTTAATGGTAAATACCAGGACTATCATTAAAAAAGCTAGAATAGTTTTCATAAGAGTTACAATAATACTTGCAGTTTATCTTTGAATTATGCAGCCTATTATCAAAAGCTTTTTTAAAACTTCAAGGGTTGCTGCTGTCAGTATTGTATCCTGTCGGTGGCAGTTACTCAAGGTACATTTTTAACTTAAGAAATATAAATTTAATTTTCTTTTTCTAATATCAAAAAACTTCTTCACAATTTTTTAATTTCTAAATATTGATCCAGTATCAATTTTCACAGTTATCTTTATAAATTTCAAGCATTCAGGATAGATTGTAGCAACAAATTTAATTATGGGATAAATTGAAAATATTTGATGCATTAAATAATTAAAGGGAAAGGAATATTTAAATAAATACAAGAATTCAAAAGTAAATGAACAAAATAAACAAAATATTAATGTATTTGGCATATAATAATATGTTAATGTCAACAAAGACAAAAAAATTAATCGAGTTGTACAGTAATACTTATACAGGGCTCAGTTTTATATATCAAGGGTTCATGGAGTTTTTGATATTAGTTTTAGAAAATAAAAATATATTCTTTGAACTGGTTAGTAATATTACTACAATGCTCAGCTTTATTAATAAAAAACAAGAACAAATCCATTTTTAAAAATCAAAATATAACGAATTAATTAACCAACTCTTAAAATTGAATTTCTAATATATCTCTTCAATTTTGAGATTTTTTATCTGTATTTAAAAATCAGATAAAGAAGCATATCCGTCAAAAAAATAGTTATAGTAACTGAAGCTGCAACAGCAGCGAAAGTAGAAGCAGCAGCAACAACAGCAGCAGCAGCAACAGCAACAACAGCAACAGCAACAGCAACAGCAACAGCAACAGCAACAGCAACAGCAACAGCAACAGCAACAGCAACAGCAACAGCAACAGCAACAGCAACAGCAAC